>Ga0316604_10000604_pt1 | contig 40863 bp, 41 predicted proteins | sample OWC_soil_day20_C_FD_207650 | JGI IMG/M metagenome (GOLD analysis project Ga0316604, IMG submission 207650) | Wetland soil microbial communities from Old Woman Creek delta, Ohio, United States - OWC_soil_day20_CT | ecosystem: Environmental > Terrestrial > Soil > Wetlands | place: USA: Ohio...
GCCACCTATTAATCCGATTATGATCATGAATAATAGCAGCATCAGAAACAGCTTCAAAAGGGATTTTAATTCGGGGTATGCTTGATGATCCATGCTACTAATATAGTAAAATTTTGAACCCCACGTCTGCCATGGGGTTCAAAGTACATTTAATTGATCAGGGTCAGGATATCGATAGTGATTTCAGCTTTTCCTGCTATATTTTCCACCAGTTCTTTGAAGTGAGCAGTGGAATTATGGAAATCGATAGCTGCCTGAGATTTCCATTCTTCAAGAATGACTATTATGTCAGGATTTGAGACATGTGCTGTCACGTCATAGTATATATTTCCTTCTTCGGCCCTTGACAGTTCGGCACATTTCACAATGCTGGCTAATACTGCTTCTTTTGTGGCAGGAGTGACTTTAAATTTCGCAACAATTTTTAAACTTTTCATTCTTCTGATGTTTCTTTGCGCTTATTGCGCAAAATGTATGCTACAATATAAGCTATCGTATTCTTTTTTTCAATGGTAACTATCGATATTAGCGATAAGTATTTGTAAATTTAAGTATGAAACTGAGATTGCTCCTACTCGTCTGCGCGTTCTTCCTTAGTTTAGGAGGGCAGGCACAAAATAAGATTATAGTGGCTGTCGCGGCTAATATGCAATATACCATTGAGGCTTTAAAGACGGCCTTTAATAAGGTGAATAAGACTGAAATTGAGGTGGTATCAGGCGCTTCGGGGAAGTTAACCCAGCAGATCATTGCAGGGGCTCCTTTTGATATTTTTATTTCTGCAGATACGGCATTTCCTGCCAGGGTACAGGCTGCTGGTTTGGCAGTGGTGCCACCAAGGACTTATGCGCAGGGGATCCTTGTACTATGGACGACCTTACCTGGGGTAACCCCGGATATGCGGTTGCTAAGTGCTGACAAGGTTCATCATATTGCTATTGCGAATCCGGCAACAGCACCTTATGGTGCAGCGGCCATGGTTATTCTTAAGAAATACGGGCTGATTCATTCAGTGGAGGGGAAACTGGTGACGGGAGAGAGTATTACGCAGGCAAGTCAGTTTATTGCTTCAGGGAATGCGGAAGTTGGGTTTACGGCGAAGTCTATTGTGATATCTGATGCGATGAAGGGAAAAGGTAAATGGATGGAGGTGAAGCGGCAGGATTATCCTCCTATTATACAGGCGGCGGTATTATTGAAAGACAATGTGGCAGCGAGGCAGTTTTATGACTTTCTTTACTCGGCGCAGGCAAAGAAAATATTTGAGCAATTCGGATATATTGTACAATGATAGAGGCAGCACCTATAATTTTGACATTGCAGCTGGCACTGTTTACAACGATTATTTTATTCTTTATTGCTATTCCCATAGCGTGGTGGTTGACACAAAAGCCTTCTATCTTTAAAACGGTGATGGAGGTGGTGGTAAGTATGCCGTTGGTATTGCCGCCTTCTGTGATTGGGTTTTATTTGTTGATGGCTTTCAGACCGGAGGCGTTTTTGGCGAAGTATATGCATGTAAGGCTGGCGTTTTCATTTGAGGGGTTGTTGATAGGGTCTTTGTTGTATAGTTTGCCTTTTATGGTGCATCCGATACAGTCGGGGTTGGTTTCATTGCCGGAGAGTTTGAGGGAAGCGGCATATTCGTTGGGGAAGTCGAAATGGGAGACGTTGAGGAGGGTGTTGTTGCCGAATATCAGGTCGTCTTTATTGACGGGAGTTATTTTGACGTTTGCGCATACGGTGGGGGAGTTTGGGATTGTGTTGATGGTGGGGGGGAATATTCCGGGGAGGACCAGGACGGCGGCGATTGCGATTTATGATTTGAATGATACGTTTCATTATAGGGAGGCGAATATGTATGCGGTGGTGTTGATAGGGATTTCGTTTGTGGTGTTGTTGGGAATGTATTTGGTGAATAGGAGAATGAGGAGGAGTGATTATTTTTAGTGTTGTTCCAGAGGTGTTTATTTAGCGAGGATAGCATAGATCAATCATTTTACTATGGTAAAAGTATCGTTGCAAAAGCATTTACATACTGCTGATGGAGAGTTACTACTTCATCTGGATATGGCATTGGAGAAAGGAGAGTTTGTGAGTTTATATGGCCCTTCAGGCGCTGGTAAAACGAGTATATTGCGTATGCTGGCGGGGTTTATGCAACCGGATAGAGGGAGTGTCAGTGTGGAGGGAGCACTGTGGTTTGATAGTAGTCGTAAAATAAACATGCGTCCGCAGCGGAGGAATGCCGGCATGGTGTTTCAGGATTATGCGTTGTTCCCGAATATGACTGTGCAAGAGAACATAGCTTTTGCTTTGAAAAAAAACGAGTCTACGGGAATAGTAGATGAATTGCTGGAAGTAACAGGGTTGACAAAGCTGGCATTGAGAAAGCCACAGGCGCTTTCCGGCGGACAAAAGCAACGGGTAGCACTGGCGAGGGCGATTGCACAAAGGCCAAAGCTGTTATTATTGGATGAGCCTTTGTCGGCGATTGACAGGGAGCTGCGGCTGTCGTTGCAGGAGACTTTGCAGGAGGTGCATAGAAAATATCATTTGACGACTATTATGGTGAGTCATGATGTGGAAGAGATTGTGAAGTTATCGGACAAGGTGATACATATTGCAAATGGCGGTGGTGTGGAGTATGCTTCTCCGGCTGCGTTTTTTGATTTGCGGAAGGGGAATATGGCAGAAGTGCAACAAGGAAATGTGGTGGATGCTTACCAAGGGAATATGTCAGACGTGCTCCAAGAGAATATGTCGGATATACACAAAGGGAACGTGGTAAATGCGCACCAAGAGATTATGTCGGATATACACCAGGGGAATGTGGTGGATGTGCGAAAGGAAGGAAATCAAACATATGTAACAGTATTGGTGGAAAATAGTGGTTTGAATGTGGGGGATAAGGTGACGTTTGAACGGGAATAATGAATTTTCATAAGCTTCAAAATACGTGAAATACGTAGTTTGTCATATCAATCAGATTTCTTCTTCATCATCTCCTCATACTGTTTATAATCCGAATACCGTTCCTCCCTCCTGCTATTCAATTTTAGATAAATCCTCTTCTGCTGGTTATCAAGTATCACATTGAAATGATTCAACAACTGGTTTCCCAATAGTGTACATCTTCCCTGCGGCTTTGCCGGATCAGCAGGATTCGTTACAATATCTTTGAAACGTACCCCTCCTACTTCCGCATCCAACCGGACAATCTTTTTACCATTAAGCATTTGTAATTCATGTAATTGAGCCCAATTCCCATTTTGTCCTGTAAAGTCCTCTCCTATCAGCATCGTGCCATCTCTACCTGTATCAAATAACGTCCAGAATGTATAGTGCTGCCCGTTATGGTAAAATGAAACTTCCAGCTTCGGCCGGTTCTGTTCATAAATAACAGGTTGACTGGTATAATCCTTTGCTTTAGCGGGTAGATGATCCTGCACAATGAGAATATTTAAATCATAATCCAGTTCGATAATTTTATTTAAGAACAGCCCATTACCAACAATCAGGTCTTCATTTGGTCTCATATTACCGACTTCTGCAAATGGCAGATCATCCCAATGGAAATGCCCAATTGATAATTTGTTCTTTGTACTATGCCTGACCTCATTCACCCCTTCTGTATTGTTCACAGTTATCTTACTGTCAAAATTCACCCCCAGCCGGTTAGATGAATGCTTATTCACACATTGGGTGCCAGCCCCCAGGTCCAATTCAATTTTTACATTACAGGTATCATTGAGTTTACCACTCAAAAGCACCTTCGCTCCTGCTAAAGTAAAAGGAATAGTATCTGATAAGGATTGAGCGACAAGACATTGTAGTTGCAATAATAACAAAGCAGTAATGATGATGATCCTGGTCATGGTTAAACTGTTTATATATATTAGTTCCGTTTCAGTAAAAAAGGTTGCACTTGGGGGGAAGTTTTTTGCTCACCTTCACATGTACTATTTTATATACACAAACGAAACAATGAAGAAAACCATTACCCTCAGATCTATGCTACCTGGTTTGTGTAGCGTTTAAATCAGTCACTTTGCATTTGTACAAGATCGTGACGGCTGGCAGGCCGACGGTAATTTTGGCGTTGCCCGGGACTCTTGGCTGTAAGCAGGGGCATTTCTACCTTTTGTGGTGATTGCACGACAGGTGTTCGATATAGCAGCGGCAGGAACGTGGACCTGAGGTGGAGGTGGAATATGGAGATTTTTGCGGGAATTAAAAATGTTTGGGGAATGAGCGGGGGACAGGACTTGCCTGCAAATGCAAAGTATGTTTCTTTTTAATTGGATTCACTTGTATATATTTCGTTTGGCGGGATGGGGGTTATTCTCTTTGGGTGAAGGGGGTATTTTTCGAAGGCATTGTTATTTGTGCAATATATCGGGAGGCATTTAATACAGGTATTTCCTCTTCCTGTATGTCGATGATTTCTCCGGCTCCATTTATAATAATTAATGTCCCAATTCCGGGAATGCAAATCTTTTCATCAGCGGTAAAAATACCGGTACCGATTATCTTTCTGGTGGAGAAATCAATCCGTACAGCAATGATCTTGCCTTCTTCTGTATATTTATTATTTGTAAAGCGGTACCCTTTGATGGCTTTTATGTCCTGACCTCCTGAGGGAATAAGTCGTTTTGTCAACCGGTTCACGTGACCGCCATCGCAGGTGAAATCCAGGAGGGGAACAATGGCTTTCCTGATGAAAGCGGCGATAGAGCTGGCCATACCGAAGCGTTGAGCAGCACGTTTGGTACCGGGGGATTGACACACCTTTTCGGGGATACATCGAATATAAGAGCCCGTTTTGCGCTTTACCCCGATCATTTTATTGAGCCGGCCGCTAAAGGTGATGATGGAAGTTTGTTTTGCCATAGAAATATATTAAGTGAGAGATAAAGGTAAGGATCAAGCGGGAAGGTGTTTTTAGGCGGAATTAGCGGATTTCTAATGGTTATTTGGCTTACTGTTCTATTTCTAATTGGCGAAAGAAGAAGCTATTGAAAATGACTAATAGCGGTCAAAGGCAGATTGGATATTTTCGAATTTTATGGCAAATATTCCTGCATATCGGTTGAATATTCTGAAGCAGGATGCGAATAATCAGCTTGAATTTCTATTTGTGGATAAAAGGTGGAAATACCTATGGTGGGGATTGACATTCCCTATAGGAGCAATTTATAATCATCACCTGGCCGGAGCCAATTATTAACAGCCGAATTTAAAAAGCTCGTGCGATGTTATGAGGGACTATGTTGGGATGATGACGCTGTGGGGTGCATGGGTGAAGCGTGATTTTAAGATGGCTGTGTCGATTGTTAGTTTTTACTGGTTGGGATAGGTGGGAACGTATTTTTTCCGGGTACGGCTTTGGTGGAACCGGCGTTTGCAAAGGAGTTGCCGCCGTATTTATAGTGACAGGAGTTGGGTATCCATTTGTATCTTTCTTTCATGGAAAAACAAACAACGTTTCAACAATTTGCTGACCGGGTAGTAGCGTTACTATCTGCTGATGATGTTGTGGTCGGGTTGGCAGCTGGGGGCTCATGGATTGGTGGTCAGCTGGATAAATATTCTGATATTGATTTTGTATTGGTGACGAGGGAGGCGATTGGAGGGAATAAGGAAATGATGATGGGGTATGCGGAGCGGTTTGGGCATTTGCTCAATGCGTTTACAGGGGAGCATGTGGGTGAGCCAAGGTTGTTAATTTGTTTGTATGATGCGCCTTTGCTGCATGTGGTGAGGTTGTATAGGCAGTTGAGGGAAGAGATGTATGGTGCGGAGGTGGAGTTGCGGAGGGCGAGTGGGGAGCGGGTGATGGCTTATTTTGATTCGATATATTGATAATTAAGGACTTCAGATTTTTCCTGAAGTTTTTTTTTGTTCTTTTTTTTACTGCGTAGAAAGACTGCGCAGCGCGGTGGTAATTTTGTTTCATCAACGGGAGAGGAAATGAAAGATGGAACCTCCTGAGGATTTAACCCCGAAGTTTAAGTTATCTTATTTTGTTTGTTACCTCATTTTTGAAGGTTGTAGCGAAAGCATTTGTAGCAAAAGGCGCAGATGGCTATGACTGGATAATGTTAGCCCCAAAAGCATCCATTGTATTGTTTATGCCCCCCGGGAGGTACCCGAAGTATCTCTCAACGGACTGGTAGTTCAGTTGGTTAGAATTGTGGATTGTCGATCCATCGGTCGCGGGTTCGAGTCCCGTCCGGTCCGCTAAAAGGGACTGATTATCTAAAAGATGATCGGTCCCTTTTTCGTTTTTTACCGTATTGCCCACCTGTTGGGCAATATGGTAAAAATATAGGTAGGAAATGCTAAAATTTGGGGTGTAAAAGGAATGAAAGATGGTGCTTTTGTAAGGCATATTTTTTCCATAGAGCTTCCCCAAAATGCAAGGGAAAAGCTTGGTGGCTTGAGACGGGTTATGGAATTTCTGGAACAGGAAGCGAGAGCTGCTCACGCATCAAGGCTGGAAATATATGGTTATTCTGTATACGCCGATGCATTTAAGTATAGTGAGCAAATGGCGGCTAAGTGGGCAAAATTTGGAGTAATCCAGGAAGATGTAGATTGATTATATATTTTGCTATGTAAAACTTTCTCTAAAATATTAGTTCCGGATAACCATAGCTTATAATATTTCAGTTCAATATCATTATGCATTGACAAGAGATTGTTTAAATCGTCTTTCCCTAATATATCAGTTGTGCCTTTTATGTAAGGGTGAAATAATTCTTTAATTGTGTTTTTATTTTCTGGGGTAAGTCCAACGCTTGTGGTTATCATATAACCGTTAGGAGATAACTTACATAAATATTAAAATTGATGGAAAATATCAACATTAATATCAATTTTATAGCTTAATGTCGGCAATTAACAACATTAATACAACCTATCAACAAACATTATTTAAACACCTTCAACGATATCACATATCATACGGTTTAAGTAGTTAGGATACCATTACTTATGGCTTCATTTATTCTTACACATAAACTCCCATCAATAAATCCCAACTCTTTTAGCATAGCATCTACAAAACTTGAAGTTTATTCTCTCCCCAAGTAGAAAAAGCATCCAAATATTTAGACTTAGAATTTATTCTGTTCGCGAAAGGCGATGAGTTAGATACCTACTTGTCTCCATTTTTGAAGTTTCAAAGCCAATACTTACGTGCCTACCCGAACAGGTCCTTTTGGGGCTATATCAGGTCGTGAGGAATGGATCTTGGTTACGCCTTGACCCTCAGGCAGCATCTCAGTAGTGTGGGATTGGGCTGGAGCCTGAATGCAGGAGGTATGATTTGCATTGTAGAACTTTGGGTTGTGTTTTGATAAGTTACTTTAGCAAACGAATTGGGCTTCTTTTTCAAATAGGAATTAAACTAAAACCTTCCGTTTACACTGAAGTAGCCAATACACCATCCGCAGCCTTATTACCCCAGTAAAACGCCTCTTCAAATATAGAAATCCCACTCAGATCTGAATGGGCAAACAAGATATTCTTATGCTTACTCTCCCGCGCAGCCGCTATGTTCGCCCCCGTTATAAATCCAACTGTAGGGCGAATCATACCATGCCCCCATATCCATACTTCAATGTCCTTAATGAGCGCGTGAACTCCAGGATGTGCTACTTCCATATCATCAGTTATCAATTTCACCCATTGCTCATGTGGCAAATTCAATGCATATCTACGGGAATCAGCAGGTGGCAGGTGATCCAGCGGCAGGTAATATGTCAGCACCTGCTGTGTAGGGGCCTCCAATGTTAAGCGCTGATGCTGTGCATTTACATAGCCCAAGGAACGACTTTTGTAAAAAACGTTGTCCCAGCACAATTGGAACCCTTTTGAATCAGATAACGGATCGAGGGTAATATTAGCTACCAACCACGGTGAATAGTTGAAATTATGATCGTAATCACCATCCGGTAATAACCGATGCGTAACGAACTGCGGTGTTGCCATGATACAGGTGTTAGCAATGATTCGTTTTGTAGTACCTGTTTTTACATTCAGGTAATCGACCCATACTTTATCACCGGCAGGTGTTACTTTATATGCCAGACTATCAGTCTGGATACGCTCTCCTATAATATCACTCATCTTTTTCACCAGGTGTCCATTCCCTTCCGGCCAGGTAAGCACCGCAGCATTATCTGCATTGGCAGCCTTGCCCTTGCGGGAAGCAAAATAATGAATACCTGCCCATGCACTTATTATCCCTATACCAGCCCCATAATCATCCCGGCAACAGTAATCGAGATACCAGTAAATTTCTTCTGAATGATACCCCTCATGCTGCAGATATGCTTTCATTGAGATATTATCCAGCGCCTGTGTTTCCGGATCTTTTGAGCTATGGACTACAGGTATATCGAACAAGTACAGGTTATCACTGCCCTTCTGCCAACGCAGCTTTTCCATCGTCGCAAAGAAACGGCGAAATTCTGCCTGCGCTGCATCACTCACACCAAATTGCGGTACCAATCCTTCCTGCCAGCGATTACGAATAAATAACCGCTCTTCCGGATCATAACGAAGATCTGTCTCCTGATAGACAGGCAACTGCTTATCGTCATAACCCGTGATCATACCAATATCGTGCAGAAAGTCCAGCAGTGGCTGATTATCCAGGCTCGCAACAGGCAGATAATGCGCCCCTAACGGATAAGCAGAATAAGCATTTTCTCCATTCGCAGCATTGCCACCGGGGTGTGATTCCAACTCCAGTACTTTGAAGTTTGTGTAATTATTCTTTAGCAAATGATACGCAGCTGAAAGTCCTGAAATACCACTACCGATTATTACCGTATCGAGGATTTCTGTTTGATCAGGTGTAGCAAAGGAACCATTACGGAGCTGATGACCAATAGCTGCAGAGGCACCGTTTATTTTACCTTTTATATGCGCATATTTATCCTTTCTCCTGCTACAGGCGATAAACTGTGTCTCCGTGACAGTAGCCCCGGCAATCAGCGCCATATACCAAAGAAAATCTTTGCGGGTAAGTGTTTTACTCCTGGTATTTTCCCCATTCATCTTCAAAATATTGCACCAGTACCTGGTTGTTTAAATGATTTGCCTGCACGTCTCTCTTATACATATCAGCGGAGAACTGGCACATCTGTGGGAAAACATCCGCAGCGAAATAACGCAGACCAGCAGGTATCGCTGTATGATGATCTGTGAGTGATGTGGGAGACGCCATTACATATCCCCATTCCCCAAATGAAGGTACATAAGTATGATAAGGAATGGTATGGTACCCACAATCGTGTAATGTTTTGTCTACACACCAGAATGCTTTAGGAGCCACAAATGGCGAAGTAGATTGTACAACGATAACGCTGCTGTCACCCAGTGAATGTCTCAGCTCTCTATAAAAAGCTGTGGTGTATAGCTTACCCACAGCATAGTTACCCGGATCAGGAAAGTCGATCACCACAATATCGAATAGCTTCTCATTTTTCTTGAGCCACTGAAAAGCATCAGCATTGATCACCTGCAACCTGGAAGAACTGAGAGATTGCTTATTCAGTGCGGATAACAGCGAACTTTCCCTGAACAGCTTCGTTATACTCGCATCGAGATCAACGAGCGTGATGCTTTCTACATCTCCATATTTTAGTACTTCACGGGCCGCCATGCCATCTCCCCCACCCAGTATCAGTACACTCTTATGTTGTGCACCATACAGCATGGCAGGATGTATAAGCGCTTCGTGATAGCGGTATTCATCCGCAGAGCTGAACTGAAGATTGCCGTTAAGGTATAATCTCAGCTCATAATTATTGCGGGTGATAACGATACGCTGATAAGGAGATGAATGGGAAAAGATAACAGGATCGCGGAATGCCAGTCCTTCCGAAAAGGACATGATCTTATTTGCCCAGGCAAAAATGAGCGACAGCACCACGATCACAGCCAATGCTTTGAAATTTAAGTACCTTGCCCATTTTACCTCCGATCTGAATTTCACACAGACAAGGATCGCTACCAGCACATTGAGCACACCAAAGAAGCATGCGGTACGTATCAATCCTAAATAAGGAACGAGTACCAGCGGAAAGACGATTGATGCCAACAACGCACCGATATAATCAAATGTAAATACCCGTGATACCAGATCGCGGAATTCATACCTATTCTTCAGAATGTTCATTAACAGGGGTAGCTCCAGACCTACCAGCGTACCCGTAAGACCTACCAGCAAATATAAGATTAGGCGAAAAGAGGCTGCCTGGTCGAATAAAAGAAAAAGGACGGCGGGACTGATACCACCGATCAGGCCTACAAGGATTTCCAGCTGAATAAACCAGCTGAGCAATTCTTTTTTAAAGAAACGGGACAGGTATGCCCCTATCCCCATAGAGAACAGGTAGCAACCGATGATGGTGGAGAACTGTGTAACGGAGTCGCCTAGTAAATAACTGGCAAGCGTACCTGCTATCAGCTCATAAATAAGTCCACAGGTGGCGATTACGAATACTGATAGTAATAACAGGAATTCCAACGGCCTATTGATCTTAAACATATTCGCCATTATTTGTGATAGAAAGTATGAACGCCGGAGTGACCGTTCTGTCTATCCTGGCCAGGTACGTATTTCTCTGTACTGGCGCAATTGCAGACACGATAACCGTAATGATTCGCGATCACAAGTAATACCAGCAGTATAGATGCAACACTTATGATGAAGCCATCTCTTATCCAGATTCTGCGTATTATATTGAATGGACTGATATTTTCTTCCATGATATTATTCCCAACGTTTTTTTTCAAAAAGATAATTCCAAATTTGGACGAGTATACATATCACCAACATAATTAAGGAGAGAAAGAACGGGTTCCATATTGTATATACATTCCATGTGGCTGTTACTGTAGCAAATACCGGCGACCCGTAGTTTTCTTTATAGGGAGTAACTACGAGATGATACGTACCCGGAGGAATGCTACAAACAAAAGCAGAGGCTACTTTATCTCCTTCCTCCCAGCTTTCTCCATCGGAATACCCATGATAGTAAGATGATTCCAGTGCGACAGTCTGCTCCTTACCATCTTTTTCATTGACAAGATCGATATCAGTTGCACACCAGTTGTTATCCACATCCCCTCTGATAGTAACTTCCATATTGGACATTTTATAAACTACAAAGCTTTCGCTCACCCGGGGGCGGTTCATAGTAGTATCATCCACTTTCAGTTGCATATAGGATACTACCTTCCGGCTTGTATCAAGGTTATAATAGTACTGGATGACGAATGCCAATACACAAAAAATCATAACACCGACTAAGCTGCGGAACCAGTCAAAATTGATATAAAATGGCTGGGCCGCCGCTACGCCAGTACGACGCGGCATCCGGCCACCATTGAGGAATCCTTTGCTAACTTGTTTTGGACGTATGTACTCTCCAAAAAATAGATCAATCTCCGTCTTAGTAGTATATTCAACTGCCAGCAATTGTGGAGGAGCGATATATTCGAAGCACTGGATGTTTTTGGAGAAGTTGATATCAAAATGAAACTCTCCTCTTACCGCATGGTAAAAAGCATGATAATTGTGAAAGTGTTTAAGGGTAACACCATCGACATCTATTGTTGGCGCATATTTCTGAGGAGGCTCATATACCAGCCCATCGTTTTCCGTTGGGGAAAGTAACAGCCAGTGACCATTAAATGTAGAGAGAAAGATGTTTACATTATCCTCATTCCTGCGGAGGGTATATTCTACCCAGCAGTATTTGTCAGGACCGACTTCTACGCGTTCTGCGTAGGTAATGACAGTATATTCTATGCCGTTGATTATACCAGTGGCTCCCAGGGGGATCAGCTGGTGGTATTTTGGTTCGTTGAGCTTACCTGTCAGCCTGAAAGCTAAAGGTGCCAGCGATTCTTTATGTAGGGTGGAATAACAATAATGACAAACAAATACTTCTGTTCTTACGGGATCAAAAACTGACAGGATAGTACTACAAATGGGACATTTAAAATTGTTCATGGGTATAAATGTTATCTTCTCAGGGAATGGGATTCATGACGGGTAGCTTCGAAGAAGCGCAGGATCTCCTGCATGATCGCTTCGGTAATCAGGTCATTGTTCTTCCTAAAGTTAGAGAGGAATACATCGCAGGTACATAAGCCGTATTCCGGCCAGGTATGAATAGAGACATGCGACTCCGTCAAACAGTGTACGGCGGTGAATCCGCCACCTGGAAAATCATGAATGTTGTGCCCCACAGCTGTCAGCTGATGTTGATCGATTTGTCCCTGAATGAATGTTTTCCAGTAGCTGCTTTGCTGTAATAAGTCTATTCTCGGGGAGTACACTGTGGTTAACAGGTGTAATCCCGGCTGGTATTGCATAAGGATAAATAATGATTGGGAGCAAGATATTACAAAATTGGGAAATTGTATCCTAAAATTAGCTGAATGAGGGGGGGATGGCCCAGGAATGCTGCTATGCACTTATCTTATTGAGCGGCAAGTTCTTTAGATACTCTCTCTGTGAAACCCTTCTTTTCTATTAGGAACTTACGAACTGCCTCATATTCGGATTTGAGCCAACTAATGCGGCAAATATACCCTTTGGGGGAGTATTATAGTACTTAAACCGTGCTTCTTTTTCCATCTCCGGCATCCCATCCGCGCCTTGAGAAAAATCCATGGTAATATCTACAGGCAGATCAATATTGTCAGATGCAATACGATGGTAAGCTGTTATCATTATATAGAAAATTTGTGTGTGCGAATTAATATTTTCATCATCAAGAATCCTGTAAAAAAAACAATAGGCAAGGGAGTTATTAAAGATCCTCATTGCTTTTTAACAGCCATATGACTTACCACTTCAAAGGTCCGTCCTCACCTTCCCAAAAAATCCAGCGGCACTCTTCATAGTGTTTACCTGTGCCAATAGTATGGTTATCACGTTGACCGGCATTGAGTTTCAACTGATGTAGCCCGCCTGCATAGGTACCAACGTATAACGTGCTTTCATCTTCAGAAACAGCCATTCCAGAGATCGTGCCTCCTATATAATATTGCCACAGGTATTTCCCTTTATAGTCATATGCTTTAATATAACCGGAGGCATTCCCCCATATAAACCCTTCTTCAGTAGCTACCCCCGCATATACACGGTCTTCTTCATTAATAACTTTCGGCTTTTTCTTCAGATTATTGGTTGGAACTATAATTGTAGCGCCATGATACATATGACAGGAATTGAGCAACACCTGTGCACCATCTTTTGAGAACATGGTGTAGTGAGGGTATTCAGATGCAGGCGCAATATTAAATATGCCATTGTTACCACCAACCCTGTGGTTACTAGCCTGTTCACCAAAGCTAATCAGCTTATTATCGGGAGATAAAGCACCATGCTCCATATCTATCTCTGTGCCGTATTCCGCATCATCATCTTCTTCCTCCTCCTGGGAATATACAGGATGAATCAACACACAATCTCCATTTATAGTAATATAAATACCATTTGGTGTGATGAGCAATACCTGCAGGCCATCGTTAAATGGTATCATCTGCGTGATCTTCATTTCCGGATACTTAAACTCATAAATAACGGCTCCATCCCAACCTGCTGTAGTGATGATCCTATTCTTTGACGCGATGGCAAAACAGTTATTCCGGGGCGATTTACCAATCGCTACGATAGCCGGATCCAGTTTCTCCAATTTGTCATTTTGGGGATCCCACAGGTAGGACTGTCTTTTTTGGTAAGGAGCGCCGGTCAGGAATACAACTCTGTCAGCATCTAAAAAATGAATATCCCATATTGATTCGCACTTTTCGGAAATGTATTTTGCAAATGGGGCTAATGACGGAGGGCAACTTTCACGAAAAGCATTTACTGTGTTATTTTTGTTAGCCTGGCGGAGAGCGGCCAGGATTTCCGGGGCAAGGTGCTCACGCTGATCGGATATTTCTTTTTGTACTACTTTGTCCCATCCATGCGCAGCGGCATAAGCTACCATTTCATTGATTTGCTGAGCGAACAAAGCTCCTTTCTCATTCCATTCTTTTAAAAATGACATACAGTAGCATTCTTTATTATAAGAGTTTGTTAAATTGAATAAACAAATTAACTAATTTCACAATACACCAGAAATAAAGTTGAGATATTGCCCCTAAAGATTGAGGCCATTATAATACTATCCTTTTTTTGTTTTTCATTTTCGGTTACAACATTGTCAAAAACTGTTACTTCTTTTGGGGGAGTTGTAAAGACATTTGCAACAACAAATAATACAGAAAATGAATAAAGGAATGATTAAAGTAAGTGTTATGTATCCCAATGTGGAAGGGAAACATTTTAATATGGAATATTATATCAGTTCACATCTTACACTGGCAAAACAGCTTTTAGGAAGTGCACTCAAAGGGGCAACTGTGGAAAAAGGATTAGGAAGTGCTAAGCCAGGTGGTATTGCACCTTTTATAGCCATAGGAAATATGTATTTTGATAGTATTGAAGATTTTGAAAAAGCATTTAACCCCAATGCCGGAAAAATTATAGGGGACATGCACAATTTTACTACGATTCAGCCAGATATTCAGATAAGCGAAGTTATTATTTCCGAACTCAATTAAAGTGAAAAGTTGTGGCGAAAATAGTTTTAACAGGTTCATTGGGTAACATCGGAAAACCGCTTGCAATAGCATTGATTGCAAGCGGACATTCTGTAACAATTATCAGCAACAATGCCAACCGGCACGATATAATTGAAGCCTTAGGAGCAAAAGCAGCAATAGGTTCTATAAAAGACGCCGATTTTTTGACAGCAACATTTGTTGGTGCAGATATTGTTTATCTTATGGAACCCCCGATAGCTCCAGACCAATTATCGAACCCCAATTTTACGTTTACAGATATGCTGAACAATATCAATGATATTGTTACAAAATATAAAGAAGCAATTTTACAAGCGGGTGTAAAGAGAGTAATTCATCTTAGCAGTATCGGTGCACATACAGACAGCAAGAATGGGTTATTAAAACATCATTATTACGCAGAAAAAATTTTGAATGAATTACCTTCTGATGTTTCCATAAAATTTATGCGACCTGTCGGTTTATTCCTCAATATATTGCCATTGGCACAGGTAATAAAGCAACTAAGTAAAGGTGTTATAGGCATATTTATGGCACTTTACTATTATGGCTTAGGTGGTTTAATGGGCGGAAAACGTGGCGTAATCGTTTCTAACCTGGGAGGAAATGATATTAGCCTTTTGGTTTCGCCTCTTGATATTGCAAGCACGATAGCAGAAGAAATAGAAAACCCATTTAGCGGCAGAACATTCCGCTATGTCGCAAGTGAAGAAATGACTTGTAATGAGGTAGCAAAAGCATTGGGCGACGAAATCGGAAAGCCTTATCTGAAGTGGGGACAGATTTCTGATAAGCATTTATTAAATGCCATGAAAAGGATGAAATGGAGTCCCAGCATTGCACAAGCATTTGTAGAAATGCAGGCAGCCGGACGTGGTGGTGAAAATTCTTATTTGTATCAGGATTATTACAAGCACCGCCCGGTTTTAGGTAAAACGAAATTGAAAGATTACGTCAAAGAATTTGCTAATGAATATCACAGACAATGAATAATACCTTATATTGGATAGCAACAGGATTAGTTGCGTTGGTTTTTATTGGAAGCGGGATGATGAATCTTTCAGCAAATAGTAAAGCCAAAGAATTAGAATCGGGTTATGGTGGCAGACGAAATCAAATTCTTCTCAGCGTATTAAAAATAATGATTGGAATAATTTTTATTTTTCCACAAACGGGGGTTCTTGGTGCGCTTTTAGCGATTGCTTACTTTGGAGGTGCCATTGCTGTTCATCTCACGACTAATACGCCTGTGGTAAATGTAATAGTTATTCAAATTGTCATTTGGGTTGCAAGTGCATATCGATTCCCTGAATTATTGCAACGTATGCTTGGAAGCTCAATTAAATTGTGAATAGCAATAGATAAACATCTGTATCTTCAACTATGATAAACATGAAGCCGCATAGCATAAAATCTATCAGTGAATATCATCGGGTTTTAGGTATTCCAAAACCTGAACATCCTTTAATTAGTGTGATAAATATAGATTCCATCACTAACAGACCAGAGCGAGTTTCAATAAAGGTTGTGTTTGATTTTTATGCTATTGCATTAAAAAGAATGGATGGAATAAAGTATAAATACGGACAGCTTAATTACGATTTTGAAGATGACGGTGTGTTGTTTTTTATGTCGCCTAATCAAGTATTGAATGTTGAAATATTTGAACAGGAAATGTCTAAAAGTCCATCCGGCTGGATTTTACTTATTCACCCCGATTTTATTTGGAACACGCCACTTGCCCAAAGCATAAAACAATATGATTTCTTTGATTATTCAGTTCACGAAGCTTTATTTCTTTCCGAAAAAGAAGAAAAAATACTCAACGGAATAATTGAAAACATTCAGCAGGAATATCATTCTAATCTTGATGATTTTACCAAGCAAATCATTGTAACACATGTTGAAAACTTACTGAGCTATTGCGAACGGTTTTACCATCGCCAGTTTATTACCAGAGAAAAAGCGCATCATCAAATCTTAATCCGTTTGGAAGAGTTGCTCAATAAATATTTCAACGATGATCATTCAATTTCGAAAGGCTTGCCAACAGTTCAATATGTTTCAGCCCAATTAAACGTATCTGTAAGTTATCTAAGTCGTTTGCTTAAAGTGCTTACAGGACAAACAACACAACAACATGTGCATAACAAGGTCATTGAAAAGGCGAAAGAAAAATTATCCACAACAGATCTTTCCATTAGTGAAATCGCTTATGAACTTGGTTTTGAACATTCACAGGCTTTCAGCAGACTTTTCAAAAGCAAAACCAATTGGTCGCCTTTAGCATTCAGGCAATCGTTTAACTGATTTAAGTTGATAAATCGATTCACTTTCTGCCTTCCAATGATCATAAGGAATAGTTGATATAAGCCTGATACTTATTTTTCTCAATTTCATCACATTCTCTTACGATACACTTTTCAGATCTTTTTACCAGATCTTTAGACAGTAAATTTTTATAATTATCAATTGATAATTTCATTATTTCTATATATGACATGTGGTAAATTCAGGTCACCTATTTATCTACAAACAACTTACTTAGACAAAAAGATCATCCATAGTAAAACTATTCTGAACCATACTATTAGAATAAACATTTCTTATCATTCCATAGGTAGTGATCATAGTTAAAAAAATGGATTTATTAGTATGTGTCGCTGTTCGAAACGTGTCTACTTTAGATAATAATTCTTCACTATATTTTTTATCTATGGTAAAAGGATTCATAGAGAACTTCATTTCACAAACATTTATCACATCGTCTTTTCTGTCTATTATTAGATCTATCTGATGTTTTCTTCCTTTATCCATGTTTATCCAGGACGAACAATTTGTTTGCACGCCACTTATGCCAAGTGCATGTTTAATTTCTGGTAGATGTGCAAAGCAAACCTGCTCAAACGCATATCCACTCCATGCTCTCTGCTGTGGAGTATTAAGCCCATTCATCCATTCGTTCTCATTCAGCGCAAGATTCCCCCGTATGAATTTGATATAAAATAAAGAATAAAAATCACTTAGTTGATAAAGGCTATATTTCTCTTTTTTACCAAAGGATGTGTACTTCCGTATAAAGCCACTCTCCTCCAATTCACTTAATATTCTTGTTGTACTTCCGGCATTAGGCAATCCTGTATTATTAATAATTTCAGAACGGGTTAACCCCTTAGCTTTTGTGCTTAATGTTTCAATTACTGAAAGGTGTTTTTCTGCTTTATTGAATAAAGAAGTATAAAGATCTGTAAATTCTTCTGTCAATAATCCATCTCGCTGGAAACACAATCGATTAATATTCTGAGAGGCACTCATACCAATATCCACATGGTCAAGATAAAATGGTACACCTCCCATCACCATATACAATTGAATTAACTGATATCTATTAAATACTCCGCCACGACTCTTAAAGAAGGTTTCACATTCCTTTAATGTAAAGGGTTCAAGGCGTATTCTTTGTGTTACTCTATTATGTAGTCCTCCTTTATTATGGATCAGTGTATTAATCATCCATGAAGCAGCTGATCCACATACAATAAGAATAACATCGTTTCTTGCACTGGCAAATGAATTCCAGAAATAGTCAAGTGCGGGGAGAAACCCAGATTGTGCAGTATCCAACCAGGGCAGTTCATCCAGAAAAACCACTTTTTTTTTCTTACTGCTTTTTGATAATAAATCTTCCAGTTGTGCAAATGCTATAAACCAATTTTCAGGCATCGGAGCTGATTGATTAGGATAGAACTTTTGTAACGCTCTATGAAAATTGGATAAATTTTGTTGCAGGTTTATATTGGCAACCCCAGTAAGATAAAATGTAAAATCCTGCTGAAAAGCTTCTCTTACTAAAAATGTTTTGCCAACCCTTCGCCTTCCATATACAGCAACAAATTGTGATTTGTCTGATAGTTTCACATTTTCAAGGATCTTCAATTCTTTCTCTCTACCAATAATATTACTCATACCAATCAATTTGGCTTTAAAGGCATGTAAATTCATAGTTAAAGCCAAATTGAAGATCAAAATGGCTCTAAGTGTAATTTTAATCAAGATAAAGCCAAATTGAGCCGCAAACTTGTTTAAATTGCCTGCAGCAGTTGTCCACGCAAATCTTAATCGTAATCTCAGGTGAGCTTGGTAAAAAAAACAATATCAGCATCCTGATCAAATAATAATTTAATATAAATAAATAGTTGTCATGCATACATCTATTCCACTTTATTACAGGATTTTACTGCTGCTCATCGCACAGAAAAAACATCTGAGGAAATAGAAAAGACCTTTTAGGAAGTTTTGGAAGTGTTTATCAATATGCAAGAAAATAAGAAGAATACTTTCGGCTACTTCTGTGGCTTGAAGGAGCGGGTTATTTGGCCAATTTTATACTTTCCTGGATGAGAAAAAGTACTCAACAATGGAATATATGCCGTTGTGGTCTTTCTGGAATTCCTCATTTTGACTTCTAACCGCATTAAATAATTGTCTTATAAGCAGTTATCATGTTTTCTTGATTTAAGTCACCACTTCAACTTGACATTTATCGTGTGTATTTAATGATCCGTGTCAGTATGCGGTTCCTTAAGATGCACCAATTTTGAAGTGTAAATCAGAACGGAAAAAACCGTAGGACTTGAATATAATTAATAATGGAAATCATGAGTAAATTAGAAAATAAGGTAGCGGTAGTTACCGGTGCTTCCAAAGGAATAGGTGCAGCTATTGCCAAACATTTTGCTGCTGCAGGCGCAAAGGTTGTTGTAAATTATGCTTCCAGTAAAGAAGGAGCGGACAAAGTGGTTAAAGCGATAACCGATAATGGTGGCACAGCCATTGCGGTACAGGCCGATGTATCAAACGAAGCCGATGTGATCAGGCTGTTTAAAGAAACTGAGCATGCTTTCGGCACACTGGATATTTTAGTAAATAACGCGGTATATCAGGGGTATGCGCCTATTGAACAAATTTCAGCAGAAGAATTTCGTAAAAGTTTTAACGTCAATGTGTTAGGACCTATATTAACTATTCAGGCAGCGCTGAAACTTTTTGGCGATAAGGGCGGAAACATCATCAATATCAGTTCGGGTGCAAGTAAATCTCCTCTTCAAAATGCCTCATTATACTCTTCAACTAAAGCGGCACTGGATGCCTTCACGATTGCTTTATCTAAGGAGCTAGGTATTAAAAACGTTCGTATCAATTCTATTTTGCCGGGCGCTACGGACACGGAAGGTGCAACCAGCGCGGGCGTCACTGCCGGCAGTGAGTATGAAAAGATGTTTGTCGAGAAAACACCGCTTGGCCGTAGAGGCCAGCCCGCCGATATTGCGAAAGCAGCAGTATTTCTGGCTTCAGATGATGCCGCCTGGTCTACTAGCAGTACCCTGGACTAAGATCAAGGATCTTACCGAACTTACGGACTGGAACGGAAAGATCGTGATCGACGCCACCAATCGTTTAGAATATGGTACCGGAATAGAAGATGGTGGACTGGCATCAAGTGAAGTTGTGCAAAATTATTTACCGGGCGCGAAGATCGTTAAAGCGATGAATACCCTCTCAGCCAAAGTACTTGCCGCAGATCCGTCTGTTGGAAACGGAAAGAGGGTTCTTTTTATTTCCGGCGATGATAAAGATGCGAAGGCCATCGTGAGCGGAATTCTCAGTAAAATCGGCTTTGCGCCCATCGACCTCGGCACGCTTGCAGCCGGCGGTAGATTACAGCAGTTTAATTGGCCGTTAAACAGTCAGAATTTTATTAAGCTTTAAGTGCACAGGGGCTTTTCAGAACAGGATATAGAAAAATCAGTGTCTTTCTTAAAATTGAAATTACGTCGCGAGATTTTAATGGATATTCAGTCCCCGGTAGCCCTCGAAGTTGTTAAATAAAAAACAGCATATTGTGTTGTTTTTTATTTTAAATTACCCTCCTTTTTCTATTGTCTAAATTCAAGATAGATTCCATGTGTGAGTGCAGGGGATAGTAATATACTGTTCGTACTTTCACTGCCTTTGATACCTGACTGTTGTAAGATTGTTTTCAATTTTTTCAGATCTGTAACCTGAACGGTTGCTCCTATTACCTGATGGTTGGGGATTACCTGTAATGAAGCAGGGAGTAAAATGACTTCGCCTTCTTTTAATTTTGCTATTTGAGCGGTTATTCCTGAGAACATTTTTTTCTGTTTGACTTGTATGCCGAGCTTTTTAAAAAGTTGAACGTATGTGGGAATGTGATCTGTAGCGAGCCAAACACTGGTGAGGGAATAGGCCGTGTTAGTGTGGGCGAAATGTTCGGGTTTGTCGGTTGGAGAGTGATTTCTTGAGCCAAAAAAGAGTGGGTGTAAATTGTTTGTGTCGATTTGTTGAGTTAATACCGTGGGATTAGTGGCGAAGAGTCCAAAATAAACGGGCCCTTCTCCTTGTTTTAAGGAATTGCAATATTCGGTTGTTAGTGGATCTACGGGTTGTGATGCCGTAATGAGTTCGATTTCGGTGCCATTAGGGAATTTAATGTGTTGATTGCGGATCCCGTTTTGATGGAACCGGCCGGGCTTGATAATAAATCCTATTTTTTTATAGAAGTTGGCAGCACTGTCAAGGTTGTTGACAACGACGGGGATATGGTCGATGCCGATGACTGAATCTTTTTGAGGAGGTGTGAGCGATAGCGAGAGAAGGGCGAGGAAGAGATGTATTTTCATGATAATTGCTGTTGATGACTATGGAGCGATACCGAAAATTAAGATAGCTTAGAATTAGACAGACTGGTTCGAAACCTGTCACTACTGCCCGCGAAAAAGCAAGATCGCTCTTAGAGCAGGTCTTGCTTTTTTATGAATGTTTATGAATTTCTGAGATGTTTGTAATCCACTTTATAAGCGTTCGAAATTGATTAACCTTTTTTCTAAAATAATGACTTTATTCAACTCGTCGATCATAGCCCTTCTTAAGGCATCTCTAATAACTGGCTGGTTATAATTCCTGTTAGAATAGCGATAAAAAAGCTCAGGAATGTTCCGATTACTACATATTCAGTGAGTTTTGTTTCCCTGGGTTCTTTTAAATCACCAAATCTAAATACGGATTTTGCCGCCAGTAAAAAACCAACTCCTTCCCATTTTCCTAATAGGATGAAGATCAGAATCATTAGCCTTTCAAGGAACCCAATCCATTCACCAGCATTTTTTAAAGATTCAATTTCCCCGGTTGTGGTTGAACTGGAACTGGCACTTGTACCTGGTGTCCATTTCGAGATTGCGAATTTGGTAATGAGAGATGCTGGTTTTAATGCGAATAAAACAGCGGTGCTTATAATAAGTGCTCTGGGGGTAACTATAGTAGTATAATTCCACGTTACATGTTCATAGAAAGACCAAACCCAAAGTAGAACGACTAAATGCGCGATTTGATCAATAAAAAACCATGCTCTCTGGGTAGCAGGCTGTTGATATTGCAATTTTATCGTATCAATAAGTAGATGCAAAACACTAATCACTAATGCCACTCTCCATAAACGCAAGTCCCAGGTAACTAATAAAATAAGTGTAAAATGTATGAATATGTGGATGTATAAATAGGGAGAGCGCCATTTTTTCAACTCTTTACTGGCCACCCATTTGCTGCTTTGCAAAAAAAAGTCACCAAGAATATGAGCTAAAAAGAATTGAAGTAGCAGAATCATATCAATTTATTTTTTCTATAATGCATTTTTCATAAAAGGAGACCAAATCCATAATTTCATCATAATGTGCTCGTTTCTGAGCCTCACTAATTGTAGATTGTGTCCGTCCCATTTTATCACCGAGCTCTTTTTGCGATAGTGTGCGGTTAGCCATTGATACTGCCACTATTTGTGCCGTAGCTGTACTCCATTTATCAAGTACTATTGATACCAGACGAAACATTAAGTTCAGTTCATCATCCAACTGTGGCCAGGGGCTTCTGATGGCAAGATTTTGTTTTAATCTTTTAAGCTCTTCAAATGTTTCTCCTGAGTTAATAAATGCTTCTCCATTTGCTTCAGTTATTTTTTGAGCATTATAGCTCTTTTGCCCTATTCCGATTCCCATTCTCACATCCAATTTTTCTATCGACTTAATACAGGCCTTGATGCGAATGGCGGCTAACAGCGCATATTGAGGTTGACTTATTTCTAATTGAAAGCTATCTCCTCTGTATATCTCCCATGTTTTTGGTGTTTTACCCCACTCTTTCATAAGAGCCTTTAAAGGATTTAACCAAATAACCGGATCAGCTTTCCGTGAGTTGATAATATCTCCTGTAATAATACTAGTCATACATCAAATATCGTTTATTGAACCGATATTTCAAAATATCGTCAATTTAACCGATATATAGGTTATTAAAATGATTTTATCGGTACAAAAGGCGATAATTTAAATTATCGCCTTTTGTACCGATAAATATATTTAATTGAACCTGAACTATTACTCCTTACAAACATATAATACCAGTCAGGCACATTGCGAAGAATGTTATTTTTTTTCTCCTCTTTATTTCTATCCGCATAATTCCTGATAATAGTATTTCGTCCGAATGATCAAAATCCAATTGCATCGGTTATTGTAAAAAACTATCTAAATAACCGAATATTGTTTTTGTCTGCGTCATCAGGCTAACATGGCTTTGATTGGGAATAATGGCCAGCTGTGATTTTGGCATTGGTTGCAAATCAGCAGCAACACCACCACCCAACAATTTATATGTTTTTGCCAATTCGATTTTATCCATGCCATCATTGTCACCTGATATAATTAATACAGGTGCAGTGATTTTTGCTATATTGTCGTCGCCCATATTAAATGGCTCTCCAGCTAAGGCAATCATCTGTTCAAGGAACTTATTCCATTTTGTTTTATCTGGTGCTACAGCATCATAAGCGGCTTGCAGCGGCGAATTTGCAAAAAACTCAGGCTTCATATTTTTAAAAACACTGGTTATTTCGGTTACCCAACCTTCACTTTTATAAACGGCAGAAATGATGACTAGTTTTTTCAATCGTTTAGGACTTTGTATCGCAAACTGGTAGGCTACCTGACCACCGAAACTATATCCCGCTATATCCGCGCTGTCAATTTTCAGATAATCCATTACTTTCTCCACATCGCTAGCTAAAGTGGCCAGTGATAATTTTCTATCTGAAAAGGGTGTGTGCCCATGTCCTTGCAATTCTATAGCAATTACTTTTCTTGTTTTCGCCAATTCAGGTATTAATTCCCCCCAATTCATCTCAATGGTATAGTAAGCGCCATGCAGTAAAACGATAGGCTTACCGTCGCCGTATACTTCATAATAAACTTTGATGCCATTAGCCGGTGCGTAGCCACTGTCGGTAGGTTTCATTTGTTGTGCATTTGATGAAGATGCTGCAGCCATAATGATTGAGATTAGGAGTAATTTAATAAGATCTCTTGCGTTGAATAAATTTTTCATAACCTTATTCAAGTTTAGTTTGATTGTTGATGACAATACAAAGTTGCGAAACATTTTAGGATTCTACCTGTGTAAAAGTGACAACATTAGGGGTAGATCACGACAAAACATTTTACCAATACGATTTGTTGCCCGATCAATTATTATTGATTCTTTAAAAAATGTTCAAAATCCTTAACGATGTCAAAATAATCATAGCTAAACTTGTTCATCCAACAACTTAATATGCCCTGATAGGGAAAACAGTTCATTTAACTGTCAGAGCAACTGTTTTAGAAAATTCAATGATCTCCATAATTGTAGGATTTTCAGTTTGTGACCGTAATACAGCCTTTGAGGAATTAAAAATCATTAATAAATCATCCAGATTAACAGCAGCATGTGGGGAATCTTTTCTGAATTGGGTCAGTGCTATCATTTTGTCGTTAGTCATGGAAGTAAATAGGTTTAAACGTGAATAAACTCAATTATTGTAACCTACTTCAACATGAACCATTTTCCCCTTTACTCTATCAAAACGTCTGGCAATGTAAACAAGGTTTCCATCAGTTGCTCTGAGCAGCGTATGATTACATATGAGGATGTCAAATACTTCTGCAAGGTGCATCGTAAGATCTTCTGTTTCTGGCATGGCTGTCAATTGCTCATGTTGAGGTTTCAATATATATTCACCCCATAGTCCTACGATTGTAAGTCTGCTCCGACTTTTAACCCTTTCCAGTGTAACCGATAACTTAGGCTGTATACCTGTTATGGCTATATGTCTGCTAATAGTCTTTTCTGCCAGATCTTTTAAAAGTTGTTTGTCCAGATTCAGTTCTGGCATGGTTTCCAAGTAAACTTTACCCACAGGCCAGAAAGCCTTCTAGTCAAAAGATTTGAAGACTTTTTTGTTATAATTTACTATCATCCATTTAAAACAATTACTTGCCAGCTATATTGGATATGCTATATCCATTTTTGGGCAAATTCATCAGCCTCTTTTTCTTTGATGAGATCTTTGTCGGAATATTCTACTTTCTCCAGGAAGATATCCTTTTTCCCATGTAAGAGAATATGTCCTGCTTCGTGAAAGAATGTAAACCAGAAACTTTCATTATTTTGCTCTGTTAATTGAATGAAAGGAGTATCATTTAACCATCTGGTAGCTCCTCTTATAGGAGCTTTATTAATACGAGGAGTATACACTACTTTAACACCAGCTTCCAGACAAATTCTTTGTATTTGGTCAATTTTTTTTTCAGTGGAATTTGCACTGATTGATTTCAACTTTTTTAATGCTTCCTTAAACTTCTTTTCTGAATAATCTTTTGTTTCTAATTCCATTGCCTGCAATTCACCTTTGCGAAGCCATACAGATATAGCATAAGGTTCAATTGTTTGTGCAAGCGAAATCCGGAAAGCTACTTTCAATTGTTGATTAAAATAATAGTCTTCCCATGCTGTGTGATTAGAGAAGCCAAAAAAAGAAAGCATCTCAATGGTCTTTTCCTGAATGGTGGTTGCAGCCGGTAACCACTCCTTCCTTATCATTTCAGCCAAAGGAAATTGCTTTGCCCATCCTATTGCTGACTGAATAACTATTTGTCTTTTCTCTCTTGCAAGAAATTCATCATAATGTCTTTGATGGTTCATCCAAAAATTAGCGGGTATCCTGGTAACACTTTCAAATTGAACAGCCATGTCAGGGGTAATAGAACTATCTCCTTTGATTATGGCAATGACGGTTTTTTCAGGCTTTCCTGTGCGAAGCGCGAATTCTTTCGGCCCCATCATCATTTCTTCCAGCTTTCCCCTCAAGGTTTCACCTGGATGAGGAACTGATTGTGGAAAGTACTGATTCTGTTTTACCATATTATTTCTTTTTATGATAATTGACTATTTCTAAAATTTCTATCCCTATGATTTCCATCCAAATATACTGACCATGCTTGTTTGTGGGTATTGGCTCATTATGAGGTTTAAACACCAACCTATAAGGTTGATCCAGATCGCAAGCCCATTCTCCTTTCCGATCATTATTAAGCTCATGAAAATTGCCTGGTAAGTGCCTTAATTCTTCAAGGTTATTAGCGACCCATAATTGCACCAGCCTCTCTTTGATTTTATTAGCCCGCAGTTTACCACACACCTTCAGGCGGTTTTTATCATTGTTCGCCAGTTCTTCCAGTTTTCTATCTGCAAATGTAATATCCACTACAAATATAGTTATTTTAGGTTACAGAAAATGTAAGTTAATTTAAAATTACAGGCAAAGGTTTTCCTATTTGGCACCTATATATAATTACAGAAGCTGTAAAAAAATAACATACTAGTGGACAAGTTGACTAAGATCTGAAGGCTTCTTCCATATAATTTCGCTATTATAAGCGCCTCAAAATGTCTTCAGACTATCCACCTGAATGCAATTATTCATGTAGGGTATTTGAGCATCAGTTTATGAAATCAAACGGAACCTCCTGGCAAACATGAACTTTTTCCCTTTTTTACGATATTCTCTTATAGAAGAAATCAGCCATTTCGAATAGTTAGCGAAGTCTGCATCATTTTCTTTGGAAAAAAGTTCAAATATTTCCCCGTTCCAATCTACTACTACATAAGAGTAATATCCATTTACTTTCCCCGTTCCCCACAAGAGACTATCCTTTGTTTGATATACCGGGTATCCAATACCTTCTGCAATGTATTGCCTATATTTATCATCGTTCCAGGTGAAATCCCCATCATAGGATCTCCAATAAAAATGCATTTGGAAAACATCTTTTCCATTAGAGTATCTATCATCTTCTCCGGTCATATTGTCGCCTTCTATTAATTTAAAACCTTTGGGAAAGGATGCTTGTCCTAAAGTGGGTATTGTATAGAGCAGGAAGAGAAAACAAAAAAAATGCTTCATAAGTTGGTATGGATTAGTCACTAAAATAATTATTTCTTATTGGATTTTAGTATTGGCAGGGAAAAATACGACCAGCAAACTTTACTGCAATAGCAGAAGACACCACGACAATTGCGCCATTGTCATTGTAAAGCGGCAATGCTTTTTGCACGGAAAAGAATGTACCACGTGCATTGATGTTGAAAGTTTTGTCAAAATGCGCCAGCGTTACATTAGCAGTATCCGACATTTCCACAAAACCCGCATTGGCAACAACGATATCAATAGCGCCTTTTTCTCTTTTTACAATGTTGTAAAGTCTGTCCAGGTCTTCAAGAGATCCTCAACAATTCAAAGACAGATGTAGCCAAATCTATTTATGTTGTAGCCCAAAAATTGCGTGTAAAGAAACTGCCTCCGCTATAACAATACAAATATTTTGATCACCATTGTCTTATTCCGGAGGACTAACGTTAGGAGGTACCTTACAAATTAATTGTTGATAAAATAGTATTAATCGTGGTTAAATTAGAACACTTCTTCCCGCCATAATAATTCCATCATTCTGTCTAATCCCTTATCAGCAGGCTATTTACAGGAAAAATTCATTCACTGCAAACCGGAAGGTTAGATTATTAAGTTGATAAAAAATTGTGTATTTTCCCCTACTTATAGAATTAATCAGGGATGAAACAATTTACACTTTATGCTTCCCTCACATTTGACTTATATGATTGCTGTCTGCTGTAAATATTTACCTTAGATTAATTTTCTTTTGATTTAATCATATTTGCTGATGTAAAATTAGGGTCTCAATTTCTTTAATGTGTTAAATCTTTTTCGTCACTGTAATATTGACTTTAGTGGTAATGGATTTTTCATATGTCCAATATTATAATCGCCAGGGATATTAATATTGAATTGTATTAAAATCAAAGCTGTTGTATTTGATTAAACATCGAGGATAATGGTCATGACTTTAAACACATTTTATTGTTCCTAACAGTTTTAAACTGCTTTGTATTAAATCGAATAAATAGGATTTCAACTAAAAATAAAATCAGATGATATGCGATACCTGAAACAAGGTCTTTTAACTTTACTAATGTGGGGAATATGCACAACTACTGTTAATGCTAACAAACAGGGAAATGAAATTCAGGTCAATAGTCCGAACAAACAAATTTCCGTTCACGTATTTATTGAAAATGAAAGACTTTCCTACTCTATCCTGTATGGGAATGTAAAAGTTATTAATACGTCTCCATTAGGACTAACCGTTGATCATATAGATTTAGGCTATAAAACAACCATGCCTGGAAAGCCCGAAGTAAGTTCGCTCAATGAAAGGTATTCAATTTTTGGGAATCATTCATTGGTCACTAATCATGCAAATGAAACAAGTATTCCATTGGAAGCGGCAGGTAAGAAATTCAATCTTATTATAAGAGTATATGACGATGGAGTAGCGATCCGTTATACTATTCCCATTGGAACCAGGCATATTGATAGTGAATCTACCTCATGGAATCTTCCTGAAAATACTACAAACATAGCATGGTCTGGATTCAGTCAATCGTATGAAGAGTTGAGCCATGTAACATCATTAAATAAGGTTCCGGAGAACCAGCCAATAATGGGGCCGCTTACTTTTGAAGTATCCGGAAGATATCTATCAATTTCGGAGGCTGACTGCGAAACCTTTTCTGATATGTCATTCATACGCAATGGGCATGTTTTAAAAGCATATTTCCCCTTTGCAAAAGATGGCTGGCAATTTGAACACCTGGCAGAAAATAGCCCTTCTGTTCCGGATGGTTCATATAAAGGGCAAAAAGTAACCCCATGGCGGACGACGATCATTTCCCCAAATTTGAATGGCCTGGTGAATGCTGATCTGCTGATGAATGTGTGCCCACCCCCTAAAGAAGGACGTGACTTTTCCTGGGTAAAACCTGGTAGATGTTTATGGCAATGGTGGAGTGTTGGCGCTCCACAATTGGAAGACCAAAAAAACTGGTACGATGCCGCTGCTAAGTTAAAATGGGAATACTACCTGGTAGACGATGGCTGGCGTGATTGGAGAAAAGATGGGAAAGATCAGTGGACATTATTAAAAGAAGTGATCGACTATGGCAAAAGCGTGGGGGTACAATCAATAGTATGGGTAGATTCAAAAGAATGCAGGAATGCTTTAGAACGGCACAAATACCTGGAAAAGATAAAGGCGATAGGTGCCTCCGGGATAAAAATTGACTTTATCCCTGATGCAACAGCAAATATTATGCAGTGGTATGTAGGAACGATGGAGGATTGCGCCGAATTAAAATTACTCCTGAACTTTCATGGCAGTGTAAAACCTACCGGATTGAGACGTACTTATCCAAATGATATCACAAGGGAGGCTGTACGTGGTAATGAATACCACATGTCAAGGTATGACCGGGTAATGCCCTTCCAGCAAGATGTTTGCCTGCCCTTCACACGACTGATGGCAGGTGCGGCCGATATTACGCCAGTCATCTTAAATCCCGCAGAATTGACCACCGCAAAATATACATGGGCACATGAGTTTGCCCAGGCGATTGTTTATCTTTCGCCGGTAACACATTTTTGTGACCAGTATAAATTCTATCTTGATAGCCCCATGTTTGATCTGTTCCAGACGATTCCTACCACCTGGGATGAAACCAGGGTGCTTCCATGTACCCAAATGGGTGAAGTCGTTGCTTTGGCACGTCGTAAAGGAGATACCTGGTGGATTGGAATAATGAATGGTACGACTGAAAGGGAAGTAAAAATCCCGCTATCTTTTCTGTCTAAAAAAACAAAAGCAACCCTTGTTTATGACACCCTTACTAATACTAGCATTAACAGAGAAACAAAATTCTTATCTCCTAAAGATGTCTTAACTATTAGACTGGCACCTGGTGGAGGGTTTACAGCTAAAATGTAAAGGGCTCTTACAGGCAATAGCACTGTTGATATTACAGGGGATACGAGTATAAAAAACAATAAAAGCCTTCAGATTTTTCACCTGAAGGCTTTTATTGTTTTTCCATACTTGCTAGCGCATCCTCGTTATACTATCTCTCAATGACCAAAGCCCCCCGCTAACAAACATTTGCAAGCCCACAATAAAAAGTAGCATAAATTTACACCATGCAATATCAAACCTATTTAGCTGGTATCGACCTGGATCCTATGATACAATGTTATTGGACCCTGGAAGGTCCTGCAGGTAGCTTCACACAAAAACAGACCATCGTACCTGATGGCTGTATGGAAATGATTTTTCATTACGGGGATCTGTACCAGCAATACCTGGAAGATGGCAACATTATTTTACAACCCCGGTGCTTTGTAATCGGGCAATTAACCCGTCCACTTGAAATAGTCGCAACTGGCAAAACAGGTATTTTTTCAGTTCGTTTCCATCCGGATGGTTTTTCTCCATTTACACACTTGCCTTTATCCGAAATGGAAAACTCAGCTATCCCACTTGAAAGACTTTTCGGTAATGATGGAAAAAATGTAGAACTGGCAATCCTTAACGCTCCTGGTGTATCCGAAAGAATCAAAGAGGTAGAACAATTTCTCACCAATCGCCTTGCAACTGCTGAAACAATCGACCACATCACCAGGTCCCTGATAGAAGCGATCTGGCATTCCAATGGTCAATTATCTGTAACAGCACTATCCAGACAAAGTCAGATAAAAAGCAGACGGCTGGAGCGCAGGTTCTTATCAGACGTAGGCATGAGCCCCAAACAATTATCCAGGGTAATAAGACTAAATAATATATTTAAAAAACTTATTAGCGGAAAAGAGACTTCTCTTACAGCCTTAGCCTATGAAGGAAATTATTTTGACCAGTCACATTTTATAAAAGAGTTTAAGCAACTGACGGGCTATACCCCGAAACAGTATTACAACGATAACCTTAAAATGTCGGCGTTGTTGTATGGCAAAGGATGACTTGTCGCTTTTTTACAATTTTCACACCGGCTTTTTTCGCACCTTCGTATAAAATTGAAGCCTATGTTACGATTATTAATCGCCATATGTTTTATCGGACCCATTAACAAAGCCGCCTGGTTGATAGGTACCTGGGAAAGTCAGACATCCAAAGGAATTATTTACGAAAGCTGGAAAAGGGAATCATCGAAGGAGCTAAGCGGCAAAAGCTATATGCTGAAGGGAAAAGATACATTGATATTTGAAACCATCCGGTTAATAGCGGACCAACATCAATTGTATTATATCCCTACTGTAAAAAATCAAAACAATGGACAGCCGGTGCGTTTTGCATTAAAAAAAACATCAGATAACCAGCTCGTGTTTGAAAATTCTGAACATGATTTCCCTCAAATCATCACTTATAGAAAATTGGATGCGGATAGCCTGATAGCTGAAATTTCGGGAATGGTGGACGGACGGCTTCGCAAAGAGATCTTTCCAATGAGAAAAGTGCAGTAAGATCGGCCATAATGTCTGTGTTTTCGGTTTGATAGCAGTGCGTATCAAACAGCCTCTATCACCACCGTTGTAAAAGGGTCATCAGTATGTACTTCTTCTACCGAATATTGTTTGTAATCATTATGGTGTGAAATCTACCTCAAAAGCAATTTAGATAAATGGTAAATTTACTTCCTTTACCAACCGTGCTTTCAACTTTCAATTCTCCACCTGATGCATTTATAATTTTCCTTGCCAGGTATAAACCTACTCCATGGCCTTCCACATGCAGGTTTAGCCTGCCATAAATAGTGAATATCTTCCTCATTCCATCCTTAGTTATACCTATTCCATTGTCTTCTACACTGATGACAATATATTTCCCTTCCTGCCTGGTATGAACGTGAATCTTCGGTTCGTCCTGACCTGCAAACTTCATAGCATTAGAAATGAGATTATATAATATGCTCCTCAGATTCTTGTGAGAAAAGGATATCTCTTTTACGTCAAGTTCTGTTGTTATTGCAGCATGCGTATCTTTGATCTTTTTTTCAAGGCTCCATTCAATATTACTGATCACGTCTCCTATATCTACCCGCTCCATATCCGTCAAATCATTTTCCATTTTGGCTATCGTGCTAATATTCTTTATCAATAAGCTGAATTTCTTAATGGAGGAATTGATAATTTGTATAAATTCCATCAATTCTGAATTCTCATTATCCATCAGGTTCATCAATGCTATACTTGATTCTATATTATTCAGGGGATCCAATAAATCATGTGATGCCATATGAATAAAATGGTCCAGATCTGCATTTATACGTAGCAAACTTTCATTTTTTTCATCCAATTCAATTTTCGCCTTTTTCAGCGCGGTAATATCATTAAAAGAAACAACCACACCATTACACCTGTTTTCTGCCTGTTGTATATAAGGCACGATCATCATTTGGTACCAATGACCGGCGTTGGTTTCAATTTCCCGGGTCACTTCGAGTCCATCCTTCAGTACATTCTTTACATCATCTATAATAGTACTCAGTTTAATATTAGTGGAGATGTGGCTAATTGACCTTCCGATATCAGCCTCCTGCAGGTTGATCAGTTTTACCGCAACAGGGGAAAATTTCATTACCTCAAGTTGTTCATTCAAAAATATCTGCCCATTGATATTACTTCTGAAATAGTTGTTCAAATCATCATTAATTTCAAGCAACTGTTTATTCTTCAATTGGTAATCGGCATTTATAGTATGCAGTTCTTCATTGACGGATTGCATTTCTTCATTCGTACTCTGCATTTCTTCATTGGATGAAATGAGTTCTTCGTTGAAGGATTGCATATTTTCATTGTAAGCATCAATTCTTTCATAGGCTGCAGAAAGTTTTTCCCTGACCTCTTTCAATTCATGCTCAAGGTTTGAAACGTATTTTATATTGTAAGCCTGTTCATCGAATACCTGGTAATCTTTATTAACGTCATATCCGCCTGCATCTTCTTTGAAGATGACTAAATAAGATACAGGATTTCCTTTTTTTGCCTGCATTGGGCTGATGGTGAGGCTAACAGAAATATTTTCACCATTGACGTCGACAGGAATACCTTTGACCCCAATTTTCTTATTTGTTATAGATACCTGACTTATTAATGTATTAAATGCAAGTTCCAGGTGTTCTGGCAGCAATTGCATCAGGTTTGAATTAAAGTTTTGTTGCAGCAGGTATTTGGTAGTATTACCAAATGACTTGACTACCTGATAGTTGTCGTCTATACATACAGCCAGGTAATCCAATTCATTCGCCAGCATATCATTTATAGTTTCTGCTACATTATATCCTTTGTTCCTGCCGGTATTTTCACGAACAGGCGCGATTGTAGACGAACCCAGCGATTCTGGTATTGAAATTGAATCGAAATTAATGGTCCGTTTTTCACTGATGTTTTTATATAATCTCCACTTTTTACTGATCACCTCCAGGTGGCTTATAATGGAATTAGGCGCTTCACTCGAACCTAAAAACAGATAGCCATTGAATTTAATTCCGAAGAGCAGCATTGAAAATACCTTCTTTTGCAAAAAGGGAGTCATGTAGATCAATAGGTTCCGACAACTGATGAAGTGCATGTTGCAGTAAGGAGGATTTTTCACCAGATCGTGCTGTGCAAATATCACCATTTGGCGTATCAGAGGATTTATCCTATAGCTTTCATTTTCTTTTAGAAAATACTTCTGCAATCTTTCGGGGGAGAGATCCTTTACACTACTCCAATGATAAAGCCCCTTGCCCGCATATAATAAAGCAGCACTATCAAGATCTGTGGCAAAAAGTTTTACAGTGATATTTTTGTAGGGGCCGGTCAACTGTTCTTTTATCAGTATCGCCATTGAATAAACCTCTTCGCCTGTAGCACAACCAGCAATCCACATCTTAAGTTCTTCACCGGGATTAAGCCTTGAAAGCAGATCTGGCAGAATACTTTTTTCAATTATTTCAAAGGCTTCTGCGTCTCTAAAAAAAGATGTAACGCTGATAAGAAAATCTTTGGCCAGGGTCACTACCTCAGCAGGGCTTGTACGCAGAAAATCATAATAATCCTCCAGTGTAATAAAATTAGCGTATGCAGCTCTTCTCTTGGTACGGCGAAGGAGGGTAGATAGTTTGTAATCTGAAAAATCAAGTGGCAATTGATTCTTTATATAATCTATAATTGTCACAATGGTATTTTCATTTTCCTGAATCCCTACTTCCTGTTCACGCTGGTGCAATACGTAATCTTCGATCACTTCGGGCATAGCAGGAGGTTCTAATACAAAATCAACCATTCCGGTGGCGATTGCATTTGAAGGCATGCCGGGAAATCTTGAAGTCAATGGTTCTCTGGCAATCACCAGACCACCAGCCCGCTTTATTGCGACAATGCCATCTGTACCATCCGCACCTAATCCTGAGAGTACAACGGCAACGGCTCTCTTGCCATGACTGGCAGCAAGAGAATTTAAGAAAATATTGATTGTGAGATGAGGCGCCTTTTCATTTTCCTTACCGGTTAAGTATAGCCGGGTATTCCGAATGGTCATTAACTTATCATTGGGAATCAGGTAAACATGATTGGCATGGATGTTCATTCCGTTTTCAGCTTCCTGCACCCACAATTTGCTATGTCTGGCAAGTAACTCCACCATCCTGCTCTTAAAATCCGTTGAAAGGTGTTGGACAATTATATATGCAACACCGTCCAATGGAGTATTATCAAAGATTGTGTTAATCTCCTCCATACCACCAGCAGAAGCGCCAATGGCAATAATATGATGGGGTTCTATGGTAACCATTGAAATATCTTTTAACGTGTAACCAGATGTAGATTTAGAAAGCTGAGCGGTTGTAACCTAAGGTAGGATAACATTCCGAAAAGCCATTCCACGGGTAAAGCTCCACTGGCATAAACTGTTGTTGCTGCTTTTAATGTCTTAAAAAGTAAATATCATTGCTGCAAAAAAAAAGCCGACCTTTAGAGAGATTGTCAACCCAAGGGTTCCCCCTCTTCCGGTCAATATCTTATTTAAACTTTTTATATGAGCGTCACAAAGATAAATATAGTCCGGTTCGCCTCAAAAGGAAACAGCAGTTTTATTGATACAGTAACCGCTAAAGTGCAGGATTATTTTCAAAGCACAAATACCTCTCCATACGCCAATGGTGGTATGTGGAGGAAGACAATAATCATGATATTGTGTTATACTATTCCCTATTTATTGATAATCAGTAGTGTTGGAGCTAATAGCCTGTTGCTGTTCTGGGTATTCTGGTTACTGATGGGTTTTGGTATTGTGGGAATTGGGACTTCTGTTATGCACGATGCGAATCACGGAGCATATTCTCCTAATAAGAAAGTTAATGCTTTTTTGGGACATATGCTCGAAGTAATTGGTGGATATAGCGTCAACTGGAAGATCCAGCATAATTTACTGCATCATACTTATACAAATATAGAAGGGCTTGATGAGGATATTGATAGTATTGTACTTTTACGTCTCTCGCCCAGGCAGCAATGGTATTGGTTTCATCGTTACCAACACCTGTATGCCTGGTTCTTTTATATGTTAATGACCTTGTATTGGATGACAGCAAAAGACTATCTGCAGGTAATTCGTTATAAAAAGCGGGATCTGCTTGTTAAACAAAAAATATCTTTAAGGAGGGCTATTTTTCATATTACCTGGTACAAAATGTTTTATTACAGCTATGTATTAGTGTTACCAATTCTATTCTCTGGTCAGGCATGGTATTATGTGCTGGCTGGGTTTGTAATTATGCATTTTACGGCTGGTTTTATGCTTGCATGTATTTTCCAGCCAGCTCATGTTATGCCAGATGCTAAATTCCCGGAACCGATTGTTGAAGGTAACAAACGACATATTAAAGATACCTGGGCCGTTCACGAACTGGCTAGTTCTACAAATTTTGCACCACGCAGCAGGGTGTTATCCTGGTTTATAGGAGGTCTCAATTTTCAGATTGAACACCATTTATTTTCGAATATATGTCATGTTCATTACCGGAAACTGGCACCTATTGTAAAACAGACTGCAGAGGAATTTGGATTGCCTTATCATGTAAAACGGACTTTCCTGATAGCGTTGATTGAGCATGCAAGGATGTTGAAAATACTGGGGAAAAATCAGTTAGCCTAACATCGTTTCAGCGTGCTCTCTACTGCATTTAGTATATAAGCCTTCAGGTCGAAAGATCCGGGGCTTTTTTGTTTAAGATTATGCTGGTTGATAGAAACGCTTTTTTAACCACAACGCTACCCGTACCAATATAATCAAAGCAGGCACTTCTACCAATGGCCCAATTACACCAGCAAATGCCTGTCCTGAATTAATCCCAAACACGCCAATAGCGACTGCTATGGCCAGTTCAAAATTATTGCCCGATGCGGTGAACGAAATGGCAGCATTTTGGTCATAATCGGCTCCCATTGCCTTAGCAAGAACAAAACTCAGTAGAAACATGACCACGAAATAAATAATCAATGGCAATGCAATACGTAGCACATCTGCAGGTATTTGTACAATTAGCTCTCCTTTCAGGCTAAACATGATCAGTATCGTAAATAACAGAGCGATAAGCGTTACCGGCGAAATAAGCGGAAGAAATTTGTCGTTATACCATACCTCTCCCTTTACACGTAACAAGACCACCCTGCTTATTATTCCCCCTGCAAATGGCAATCCTAAGTACATAGCTACAGTCTTTGCTATTTCTCCGATAGTGATATGTACAGCCATTCCCTCAAAGCCAAATAACGGGGGTAAAATGGTTAAGAACAACCATGCATAAAAGCTATAAAGCAACACCTGAAAAACGCTGTTAAGGGCAACCAATCCGGCAGCATACTCCCTGTTGCCTCCGGCTAGTTCATTCCATACAATTACCATTGCAATACAACGGGCAAGTCCAATTAAAATAAGACCTGACATATATTCGGGATAGCCATGCAGCAATAACAACGCTAATACAAACATAACAACAGGCCCAATTACCCAATTTAACAGTAATGATGCTGTTAATACTTTTACATTCATAAATACCTTACCCATCTGTTCAAATCTGACTTTGGCAAATGGCGGGTACATCATAAGTATTAAACCAATGGCTAAAGGTATATTGGTGGTTCCAACTGACAACCTATTGATGAATGCACCCGTATTGGGGGCGATATACCCAATAGCTATGCCAATTGCCATTGCAAGGAAGATCCAGATAGTAAGGTAACGATCTAAAAAGCTGAGACGTTTTGCACTCATTATTTAGTTATGTACTGTTGAATAAAGTCTTGACTATAGGCTTTTATCTGCTCACGCACCTCGCGAAACCGGGCCATGATTTCTTCTTCTGTACCCGTAGCCTTAGCAGGGTCCGGGAAGTTGTGGTGAAACTTTTGTGCTGAAGAAGGAAAGAAGGGACAACGCTCCTTTGCATTATCACATACTGTGATAACAAAATCAAAAGGAATGTCTCTGTACTCGTTCATGTTGTTGGAGGTGTGCATCGATATATCTATCCCATCCTCTTTCATGGTGGCTATAGCGCGGGGATTTACACCATGTGTTTCGACACCTGCACTGTATATTTCAGCTTTTCCGGATGCAAAATATCTTAAATAGCCTTCTGCTATCTGACTGCGACAGCTATTGCCTGTACATAACACTAATATTTTCTTCATTTGGCTTGAGTTTTATTTGCAGCAACCAGGGGCGCAGCATGTTTCAGTATCAGGCTTCTCTGCATAAACGGTAATGCTGTATATTCCGGTACCACTATTTCTGAATTGGTGTATTTCTTCCTGTGATAAAAAAGCACTCAATATATCGTCCGGTATTACTATCCCTTTATTCTTTTGAATAATTATATTGGTAAAACCATTGGAGCTAATTAATTCCAGATATATGCTTTTCTGGATGGCTCCCGATACACAGCCTGCGTACATTTCAGCTGCCTGCTGAATGGTTGGCGGCAATTCTCCTTCTAATACGATGTCGGAAATACTGAAATGTCCACCCGGTTTTAATACACGGTATATCTCTTTGAAAACTCCATTTTTATTAGGCACCAGGTTAAGCACACAGTTACTGACTACAACATCAGCCTGATTCGCTGCAACAGGCATATTTTCAATATCTCCCTGCCTGAACTCTACATTATTTAAGCCTCTGGTTGCTGCATTGCTACGGGCTTTATCAATCATCGCCGGGGTAAAATCTATACCGATGACTTTGCCTGTTTCCCCGGTTTCGTGCCTGGCTATAAAGCAGTCATTACCCGCTCCACTTCCCAGGTCGATTACGGTGTCGCCCTTTTTTATTTGGGCAAATTGCGTAGGCAGACCACATCCCAAACCTAAATCTGCTTCCGGGTTGTATCCTTCAACTGCACTATAATCATCTGTCATAATGTTGTATACTTCCGTGGAACAGCTTCCGGAACCGCAACAGGAGGATGCGTTACTTTCTTTATCCTGTAAGGCAATTTCACTGTATTTCTGCCTTACCAGTTCTTTTAACTCGTTTTCAGTTTTCATGGTTGAGGTGTTATTGTATTATTGCAATATTACGATGAAAGGAGGTAAAAAAAACGCTAACAGCATTTTTCTCCATTCAGTGTGACTTCTTTGAAAAAGCTTTTAAAGAGTTCATTGTACTGTTTCCATACCTTTGGATTAATACAGTAACATACACTGATCCCTTCAATGGTACCCTGGATGATACCCGCATTTTTTAGTTCTTTTAAATGCTGTGAAGTGGTTGCCTGGGCTAACCCCAGTTCTTCTACCAAATCACCACACACACACGCATTCTTTTTAACCAGATATTGTAGGATAGCAATACGGGCAGGATGGGCCAGCGCTTTCGCCATATTAGCCAACTCATTTTGCTGCCTGGTAAATAAATCTGATTTCGTTGCTCCCATATCGCAATATTACGATTAAATATTTAAAAAATATACTGTTGCCTTTTTTTTTTAAAAAATAGTGGGTTGAGAGGCCCTGGCATATCTACTTTCCATATCTGCTATTCAAAAGGATTTCAATTAATAGAAGATTGACTTTGCCTGGGATTACACGATTTTGGTCTGCAGTCTTACCGTCTTTTGGCAGAAGTAATGAATGATAATATTTAGTTTTTAAGGATTTATTATAGATTTTGCCTCTCATAGAAAAATTTAAGAGCTATCGGGTCTTTGGACTGGAAGGCTTTTTTAATTATCTTACCTATATGATAATACCTCAGGATAAATTACAAATGATACAAATATTTTTGTCACAGAACAAAAAAGTCCATGCTGTAGCATTAGTGAAGAAAGAAACAAAATGCTCACTAAAAGAAGCAAAAGATTATGTTGACCAGTTAGTTCAGTCTAAAACAACCTTTACAGGAAATATCGACGATCAGCTACGCACGTTATTAATACAGGGCAATAAAATAGAAGCGATCAAGCTATATAGAGACCATTCTGGTCAAAGTCTTGCTGCAAGCAAAGATTATGTAGAACGGTTGGGGCAATTTGGAAGTGCGAATTCGGCTATAGACAGGATATTGCAGGAGCAGGCAAAACCTGCACCCAATTATACCTGGATGATTATTTTGCTGATAGCTGCTGCGGTGATAGCCTGGGCATTGTTGCGGTAATTTCTTATTGCCAGAATCAATATGATCAACTGAAGAAACCCATATCTTCATTGGGCGAAATTTTGTTAGCCGGTAAAACTTCCATGAACGAGCCATTGAACCCTGAAATACTTACGCCCTGACGTTAGCAGATATCCAGATTGTGAAAATCAACTCCTCGTACCAGTCTATAATATAATATCTATCTTTGTAACGGCTATTTTACAATCGAAAAGAGACGTATGAAGAAAATAGGATTTTTATCGTTCGGACATTGGTCCAATCATCCTGCCTATAAGACCCGTACGGCAAGTGACACCTTACTTCAATCTATTGATTTGGCGGTCGCTGCCGAAGAAATCGGTTTAGATGGCGCATATTTTCGGGTACATCATTTTGCAGCTCAGTTAGCATCCCCATTTCCTTTGCTCTCTGCTATCGGCGCTAAAACAAGCAAGATAGAGATTGGAACGGGTGTTATTGACATGCGTTATGAAAATCCCCTGTATATGGTGGAAGACGCCGGAGCGACCGACTTGATTTCGGGCGGGCGATTACAACTGGGCATCAGCAGAGGGTCGCCGGAACAGGTGATCGATGGGTGGCGTTATTTTGGGTATGAACCAGCCGAAGGAGAAACGGATGCAGAGATGGGCCGCAGAAAAGCGTTGCAATTTCTGGATCAGCTCAAAGGCGTTGGATTTGCACAGCCCAACCCCTACCCTATGTTTCCTAATCCTCCAGGGTTATTAAGATTGGAACCCCACGCTGAAGGATTGCGGGATCGCATCTGGTGGGGGGCAGCTTCTAATGCTACCGCTGTTTGGGCAGCTGAAAATGGCATGTTCCTGCAAAGTTCTACTTTGAAATGGGATGAAAGTGGGAAGCCATTCCATGTACAACAGGCAGAACAGATCAGGTTGTACAAAGAAGCGTGGAAAAAGGCAGGGCATCAACGCGAACCAAGGGTTTCGGTGAGCAGGTCTATTTTTGCACTGATGAATGATCAGGATAGGCATTTCTTTGGACGGGATAGTAATGGAGCTGACAAAATTGGAATGATCGAAAGTGACAAACGCGCTATTTTTGGAAGGAGCTATGCAGGAGAACCGGATCAGCTGATTAAGCAGCTGGCGCAGGATGAAGCTATACAGGAGGCGGATACGGTGCTATTGACAATACCTAATACGTTGGGAGTTGAGTATAATGTGCATATCCTGTCGTCGATTTT
>Ga0316604_10000606_pt1 | contig 40794 bp, 37 predicted proteins | sample OWC_soil_day20_C_FD_207650 | JGI IMG/M metagenome (GOLD analysis project Ga0316604, IMG submission 207650) | Wetland soil microbial communities from Old Woman Creek delta, Ohio, United States - OWC_soil_day20_CT | ecosystem: Environmental > Terrestrial > Soil > Wetlands | place: USA: Ohio...
TCGCGCGGGGCGCGTTCACGCGGCGACTGACGCGGGTCGAGCGTCGACGCATGCCCACGCACGTAGTCCCGATTGAAGGGCTGCGGCCGCACGGTGGTCGAACGCCACGACTTCGTCGCGGGTTCTCATGGCCGCCGGGAATTCATTCGCGATGCGAATGGCGCGCCCGGCGGGATTCGAACCCACGACCTTCGGCTTCGGAGGCCGACACTCTATCCAACTGAGCTACGGGCGCGCGGCTGGACCCCTGAAAGGGGCCGGAATCATAGCCGCGGGGCTTCCCGGCGTCCATTTCGGGGTGGCGCAGGCGGCTGGCCGGCACGCTATACTTTGCGGCCTCATTTTGCGCCGGTCCCCGGGGAGTTTTCGTGAGCGCATCGCACGACCGCAAGTTCTTCGACACCTTCACGCTGGTGCTGGGCATCCTCGTGGGTGTCGCCGTCGGGCTCATCATCATCGCCCGCATCATTGCCGGTAACACGTCCGTCCAGCACGAGAAGGAAGACCCCGTCTTCCAGAAGGACGTCGCGCAGCGCATCGCGCCCGTGGCCCGGGTCGCGGTGGCTGGCCAGGACAACGCAGCCCTGAACGCGCCTGCTGCCGCGCCTGCCCCTGCGCCGGCCGCCGGCACCACAGACCTCGCCGGTGTGGACGTCTTCAACCAGGCTTGTGTGGCCTGCCACGGCGCGGGGGTGGCCGGCGCCCCGAAGTTCGGCGACAAGGCGGCCTGGGCCGCGCGCATCGCCCAGGGCGCGGATACCCTACACACGCACGCGCTGCAGGGATTCCAGGGCAAGGGCGGCTTCATGCCTCCGAAGGGTGGCCGTACCGACCTGTCGGACCAGTCCGTGATGAACGCCGTGGACTACATGGTCGCGGGGTCGCAGTGAGGGCCTGATGCCCGGTTGCGCAGTCATTCGGCCCTGGCTGCTCGCCTGCGTGATGCTGACGGGTTGCGCGGCGGCGCCGCCGCAGCCGGAGTCGATGCGCGACCCGACTGCGAATTTTGCTTCCTACCGCACCTTCGGCTGGGCCCCGGCACCGGGCGTTGCCGGCACCGACGCGCCGCTGCAACTGCTCGACCGTAACATCCGCGAGTCCATTGCCGCCGAGATGCGCCGCAAGGGATACCAGGAATCGGCGGAGTCGCCGGACCTGCGCATCGCCTACGAGACCACCAGCGCGGAGAAGATCGAAAGCCAGCCGGTGCGAGTCGGCGTCGGGGTGGGCAGCTGGGGCGGAAACGTCGGCGGCTCCGTCAGCGTCGGCAGCCCCTCGGTGCGCAACTACAAGGAAGGTACGCTGGTGATCCGCGCCATCGACAGTGCGCGAAATGCCGAGGTCTGGCAGGGGCGCATAGCGAGTCGCCTCAGCAACGGCAGCACGGAGCCCGCCGCGATCGCGTCCGCCGTCGGCACGGCTATGCGGGACTTTCCCGCCCGCAGCGCGGGAAAGTGATTAGTGATCAGTGACTAGGGGGTAGTGAAGAGGTCGGCTGCGCCGATGGTTCTTCTCTTCCACTACCCCCTGATCACTATTCACTACCCCCTTTCCGTCAGTCTTCCGACTGACGGAAATCCACCCCCAGCGACCGGAGCTTCCGATACAGGTGCGTGCGTTCCATCCCCACGCGCTTCGCCAGCTGCCCGACCTTGCCGTTGCAGAGCTGCAGTTGCTGCGTCAGGTACGCTCGCTCGAAGTGCTCGCGCGCCTCGCGCAACGGAAGCGCGAGAAGATCCTGCTTCACCAGGGGTTCGTCCGCGGTGGCCTTCGACGCGATCTCCCGCTCGATTTCGTCGAGCCGGATCTCCTCAGGACCGCCCTGGATGAGCAGGCGATGCACCAGGTTCTTGAGCTCGCGGATGTTCCCCGGCCACGGGTAGTTGCGCAGCCGGTTCTGCGCCGCGACGCCGAAACGACGGAACGGCAGGCGCTGGTCGTCCACCAGACGGTCCACGTAGTAACGCAGCAGGTCCGGCACGTCCTCCGTGTACTCGCGGAGCGGCGGGATGCGCAGCGTCAGCACGTTGAGCTGTGAGAGCAAATCGACGCGAAAAGGCTCGCGGCCAGTGGCCTCGAAACCCGGTTGCGCCGACGAGATCACCCGTGCCGCAAAGAGTACGGGTGTGTTACCGCCGACGCGCCGGAAGCTGCCCGTGTCGAGGGCGGCGAGCAGCAGGCGCTGCGCCGTTTCCGAGAGATCGCCGAGTTCGCTGATGAAGAGCACGCCTTGCTCGGCCTTTTCGATCAGGCCCGCCTGCACCACCCCGCCCGCCTCCGACCCATACAGCGTGGTCTCGAGGCTGCCCTCCGTGAGGGCCCCGGCGACGACGGTGATGAATGGCCCCGACGCACGCGGACTCAACGAGTATATGTACCGGGCGAACGCCTCCCGGCCGGTCCCGGGCTCGCCGAGGATCAGGACCGGCGCCTCGTGGGGCGCGAGGTGCTTCACCTGTTCCCGCAGCTCGCGCATCGCCCGGCTGCGGCCGACCGGCGCGATGAGCGGCGGCGCGAGCGTGCGCGCGGCCTGGCGACGGCGCTGTCCCTCCTCGAGCGCGCTCTGCACGGTGCGCAGGAGCTTGGCGAGCGACAGCGGCTTCTCGACGTAGTCCACGGCGCCGAGTCGCGTCGCTTCGACTGCGGTCTCCACCGTCCCGTGACCGGACATCATCACCACCGGCGCCGTCAGTGCGTGGTTCTGCTGCCATTCCCGCAGCAGGCTGATACCGTCCGTGTCCGGCATCCAGATGTCGAGCAGCACGAGGTCCGGGGGCTGCTTGGCGCAGGCGGTGCGAGCCTCCGCTGCGTTGGCCGCGACGTCGACGGCGTAGCCCTCTTCCGTCAGGATCTCCTGGACGAGATCCCGAATGTCCGCCTCGTCGTCAACGACGAGTATCCGCGCGGTGCTCATGCACGCTCTCTCCTGGGCTCCGGACGACGCGGCTCTCGCGGCGCGGCCTGGCCCTTTGTTGTTGCGCTCAACGGCAGGTCGATGCGTACCCGCGCGCCGCCCACGGCGCGATTATCCGCCTCGATGTGCCCCCCATGTTCCTCGACGATCTTGCGCACGATGGCGAGCCCGAGCCCGGTGCCCTTGGCCTTCGTGGTGACGTAAGGGTCGAAGATCTGCCCGATCAGCTCGCGCTGGAAGCCGGGCCCATTGTCCTCCACCTCGATCTCCGCGATCTCATCGCCATCGCGTTGCCCGAGCCGCGTCGTCACGGCGATCTCGCCGCCCGGCTGTCCCTCGAGCGCCTCGACCGCGTTGATAAGCAGGTTGTGCAGCAGCTGGCGCAGCCGCCCCTGGTCCGCGACGACGGACGTGAGCCCCGGGTCGAGCGAGACGTTCAAGTGCACGCCGCGCCCGACCACCTGCGCGCGGTACAGGTCCGTCACCTCGGTGACGAGGTTGTTCAGGTTGAGGCTCGCCATTTCGAAGCGCGGCGCTCGCGCATACTCACTGAACGCGTTCACCATCTCCTTCATCGCCTCGACCTGCTGGACGATGGTCTCGGTCCCGCGATCGAGGATCTGCGCATCCTTCTCGCCCATGGACGGCAACAGCTTGTGACGCATGCGTTCCGCGGACAGCCGGATCGGGGTGAGCGGATTCTTGATCTCGTGCGCCAGCCGGCGCGCGACCTCGCCCCACGCCGCCTCACGCTGCGCCTGCAGCATGACGGTGATGTCGTCGAACACCAGCACGAACCCGCCCGGCGCATCTCCCTCGCTGGGGAGCGGGGTGCACGCGCACATGATCACGCGCCGTCCCATGCCGGCCTGGAACGTGAACTGTTCGCGCCACTCGACGTCGCCAGCCGCAAGTCGTGCACGCGCCGACTCCGCGAACTGGCGCAGCAGGCCGTCTTCGGCACCGAGGTCGGCGAGCCTGCTCCCGACGGCGGCCTCGAGGTCCGACCCGAGGATCATGCTGGCAGCCCGGTTTGCCGTGCGCACGCGCAGGTCGGGCTCGAGCGAGACCACGCCGGTGGAGAGGCGCGCGAGGATGACGGCAAGGTTGGCGCGCTCGGTTTCCGCCGCCTGCTGCGCGCGACGCTGGTCTTCACGGGCGCGACGCAGGCGCTTCGTCATGTCGTTGAAGGAATGCACCAGGAATCCCATCTCGTCGTGCGAGGTGAGCGGCAGGCGCGTGTCGAGGTCTCCCTCCGCCACTGCGCGCGTGCCCTTCACGAGGTCCTGGATGGGTTGCACGAGGCGTTGTGCAGTGAAGATCGCGCCATACCAGGCCGCGAGCAGCGACAGGAGCAACACCACGGTGAGCGTCAGGATGAAACTCGCCTTGAGCGGCTTGCGCAGATAGTCCTTCTCGCCGAACTGCTGGTACGCGGCCTGCACGGTGTCCGCCAGCGCGCCGAGCCTCTGGGCCACCGGATACATCGCCTGCACCGCGAGTCGCTGCCGGCCCGGCACGGTTTCGCCGAGCGGCACAGCGGTGCGCACCAGGTAGCCGCCCCCGGCCTGTGGCTCGAGGCTGACGAACGGCCTGCGCTGCCGCAACTGCATCAGGACCTCGCTGGGCACCTCGTCCGGCACGATCTCGGACGAGAGGCCCGTGCTCACCGCGACGACCGCACCGCTCTCGGTGGCGACGATGATCTCGACGGCGCCGACCTGGCGGCGCAGCGACTCGAGGAGGCCCGGCGAAGCGCCACCGACGGTCGCCAACTCCTCGGCGACCAGTTCGGTGTCTGCGAGGTGCTCGCGCATACGGGTCTCGAGCGCGGAGCGCGACAGCACCAGCGCGTCGTCCAGGCTCTTGCGAATCTCGACGTTGAACCAGCTGTCGATGCCGCGGTTCAGGAACTGGACCGCGAAGAAGTACACCAGCAGGATCGGCAACGTCGCGAGCACGCCGAAGATCCAGACCATCCGCGCCTTGAGCCGCGATCCGATCACGTGCCCCCGCCAATCGCGCACCAGCTGGGTGAGCTTGGCGCCGAGCAGCCCGACCAGCACGACGAGGCCGGCCGCGTTGATCATCAGGATCCAGGGGTGCAGGCGGCTGAACTGCTCCGAGTTCTGCGCCGTCTGCGCCATGAAGAGGATCGCGGCCAGCCACAGCAGGCCGCCGACCCCCATCACCGCGGCTGAAGCGGCGCGTTTCAGGGACGGAGCGTCCATGAGTACCATTTGCTCGAGGCGCCCCAGTCGTCCGTCCAGAACAGCAGCCAGCTGAGCGCGTCAGGCACCGTGCCCATGTCGAGCACTGCGCGGATGCGTACCTCGTAGGTCGGGCCTTCCCTGACGAGGGCGGCGTCGATCACCGGCAGTCCGCGCACGTCGGCCAGGCGCTCCAGCGCCGCCGGCAGCATCCCGAAATCCTGCTGCTCGCCGGTGTTCAGGTTGCGCAGCAGGTAACGCTGGCTCAGCGCGTGGTACTGGAGCTCATAGCTCTGCACCAGCGAGGCGATACCGTCGTCAGGGAGGTACGAGCGGACGCGCGATATCTCGATCTCATAATCGAGGCGCAGCGTGACGCCGGCGTCGATTGCCTTGCGCGCGTCCTCGGGCAGGGCAAGGTCGAGCCTGGCGTTCAGTTCGTAGACGCCCTCGTCGAGCGCGACAGACGCGCTGCGAATCACGAGGCGCGCCTCCGCAAAGGCGGCTGGCGCGATGAGCGTTGCTAGAAAACACAGAAGCAACAGAGCGCCAGGCCGCGGAAACTGCGGCATGGTGCGGCGGGACGGGCGGTCCGTGTTGCTCATTTCCAACGCTCAGGGACGCTTGCGGAGACAAGCATAATAGAAGCCGTCCATGTCGGCTTCCCCAGGGAGCACCTGGTAGCCGGGTCCGCTGCCGGGGGGACGGGGCGGCCACCCGCCGGTGCGCTCCCGGGTGCAGTCGTCCGCATCGGCCGTCCCGGCCAGGAACTCGGCGATGACTGCCTCGTTCTCGGCCCGGAGGACGGAGCAGCTCGTGTAGAGCAGCACCCCGCCTTCGGCCAGCAGCCCCCAGGCCGCTTTGAGCATTGCGGCCTGGCGGCGCGCGAGCGCGGGAATGTCCCGCGCCCGGCGCAGGAGCTTGATGTCCGGGTGCCGCCGAATCACCCCGGTGGCCGAGCAGGGCACGTCGAGCAGGATCCTGTCGAACGGCCGGCCATCCGTCCAGGCCGCCGGCTGCAGCACGTCGCCAGCGCAAACGCGGGCGGTCAGCCCGAGGCGGTCGAGGTTCTCCCGGACACGTGCGAGGCGCGCCTCGGATACGTCCAGGGCCGTGACGTCAGCCTGCCCTCCCAGGCGCTCGAGCAGGTGGCAGGTCTTCCCACCCGGCGCCGCGCAGGCGTCCAGGATGCGCTCACCCGGCCGTGGCGAGAGGACGTCCACCGCAAGCTGGGCGGCGGCATCCTGCACCGACACCCGCCCGTCCGCGAAGCCAGGCAGGAAGCGCACGTCCGCGGCCGGCGCAATCAGCAAAGCCTCCGATGCCAGGGGATGTCGCTGCACCTGCCATCCAGCGGCCTCGAGCTCCGCGGCGTACGCATCGGGGCTGGTCCGCAGGCGATTGACCCGCAGCCACATGGGCGGATGCGCGTTGTTGGCCTCGAGGGTCGCTGCGAGCGCCTGGGGCCGGTCGCGATGCAGCGCCTCGACGAACCAGGACGGATGCGCAGTGCGAACCGCAAGGCTGCCGTCCACGGCCGCCAGCAGATCCTCCCGTTCGCGCTGGAAACGCCGCAATACGGCGTTGACGAACCCGGCGGCACGGGTGAAGCCGAGCTCGCGCGCTGCACTCACGGTCTCCGCGACGGCGGCATGCGCCGCAACCTCGCCCGACAGCAGCTGGAACAGCCCGACCTCCAGCAGCGCGCGCAACTCGGGGGCGAGCTGCTCCGGCGGACGCTCGCACAACCGTCGCAGAATCTCGATCAACCGGAAATGCCACCTCAGCGTGCCGTAGCAGAGCGACCGCTTCAGCCCGCGTGCCGAGCCCTCGTCCGGGTCGCCGGCCAGCGCTTCGTCGAGCGACCGGCCGCGATCCGCGACCTGGGAGACCAGCGCCGCGGCGGAGGCACGGATCTCAGCGGGTGTGCGATGCGTGGCCATCAGCCGAGGTGTGCGTCGGCCAGTGGGTGCGCCTTCAGGAATTCCGCTGCCGTCGTGATCTTGCGACCGGCAAGCTGCACCTGTCCGAGTCCAAGCGAGCCCGAGCCGGTCGCTACCACAATGCGCCCGTTGCGCGCTTCTACCACCTGCCCCGGCTCGCCGCCGGCCATCCCCGGCCGCGCCTGCGCCTCCCAGATGCGCAGCTGCTGCCCGTGCCAGCGCGTCTCGGCGACCGGCCACGGGTTGAACGCCCGGACTTTCCGGCCAATGTCCGTCGCGGGCTGCGTCCAGTCGATCAGTGCTTCCTCCTTGCGTATCTTGGCCGCATACGTCACGCCGTCGACCGGCTGGGGAACTGGCGTGACCTGGCCGGACCTCCACTCGTCGATCGCGGTGACGATGGCCTCGGCACCGAGCACAGCAAGCCGGTCGTGAAGACTGCCACCACTCTCGCTCGCGCCGATTTCCGTCGAGCGCACTAGGAGTATCGGCCCGGTGTCGAGCCCGGCATCCATCTTCATGATCGTGATGCCGGTGCGGGTATCGCCCGCCAGGATGGCGCGCTGGACGGGCGCCGCGCCCCGCCAGCGAGGCAGGAGCGACGCGTGGATATTGAGACAGCCGAGCCTGGGCAGGTCGAGTACGGCCTGCGGGAGCAACAGCCCGTAGGCCACGACGACCATGAGGTCCGGCTGGCAGGCGGACAACCGTGAGACAGCCTCCTCGGCCTTGAGGCTGGCCGGCTGCTCGACCGTCAACCCAAGCTCGAGGGCGCGCCGCTTCACCGGACCCGGCGTGACCGTCCGGCCCCGACCCGACGGGCGGTCCGGCTGCGTGTAAACGGCCCGCAGCGAATGCCCCGCCGCGTGCAGGGCCTCGAGCGCCGGCACCGAGAAATCGGGGGTGCCGGCAAAAACGATACGCAGCCGGTTCGTCATTGGGTCCGGGCCGCGCAGTGTCGAACCCGCGCGCGGGCTCGGGTCAGATCACGGGGACGGACGAGCGCTCGCGGCTCGGCGGGCCCGTGCCGCGCTCGCGACGCTCCTTCTCGAGCTTCTTGCGGATGCGCGTGCGCTTGAGCTCCGAGAGGTAGTCGACGAACAGCTTGCCCTCCAGGTGATCGATCTCGTGTTGGATGCAGACCGCGAGCAGGCCATCCGCCTCCATCTCGAACGGCTTGCCATCGCGGTCGAGCGCGCGCACCACGATGCGCGCGGCGCGGGCCGTCAGCTTGTCGAAGATGCCCGGGACGGACAGGCATCCCTCCTCGGCTTCCGTCTTGCCCTCACGCTCGATGATCTCGGGATTCACGAACACGAGCGGCCGGCTGCGATCCTCGGTGACGTCCACGACGAGGACGCGGCGATGGACGTTGACCTGCGTCGCCGCGAGGCCCACACCGGGGGCGGCATACATCGTCTCGAAGAGGTCGTCGATGAGCTGGCGCACCGCTCCGTCGACCTTGGGCACCGGCACCGCGCGGGTGCGCAGCCGGGGATCGGGATACTCGAGGATGGTGAGCTTAGCCATTCGTTTGAAAATGCTGCTAAAGTTAAGTCAGGGTTCAAGTTAGCAACTAAAGGAGCGCCCCTGGAGACCGTCGCCGTCCAGTGGCGTACCCCGACTGAGACGTGGTCGGCAGCAGCCCTGCGGCGCGCCGGATTATAAGGCGACGGTCGCGACCCCGACACCCGATGGAGAGAGGGATGGATCGTAACCTGCCCGTCACCCCCAATGATTCGTACCGCCTGGTCCCCTGGATCCGGGCCGGCGTCCTGGCGCTGGCCGTGGCCGGGTTCGGCCTGGCAATGGGAACACCCACCCCTGCAGCCGCCGCGGCCGAGGTGTCCGGCCGCTCGATGTCCGTGCCGCTGGCCGCCGACGCCCCGGATACGTATGTCGTCAAGAAGGGCGACACCCTCTGGGACATCGCCGGGGTGTTCCTCAAGGATCCTTGGTACTGGCCGGAGATCTGGTACGTCAACCCTGCGATCGAGAACCCTCACCTGATCTACCCGGGTGACGTACTCAACCTGACGTACGTGGACGGCAAGCCACGCGTAACCGTGGAGCGCGCGGGCGCCGTGCGGCTCTCGCCGCAGGTACGCTCGGAGCCGCTGAGCGGGGCGATCCGCGCCATCCCGTACGACCTCCTGATGGACTTCGTCGGGCGGCCGCAGCTGCTCGACGCAAAGCAGGTCCAGAAGGCGCCCTACGTGGTCGGCATGCGCGACCGCCACATCATCGGCTCCACCGAGAACGAGCTTTACGCCCGCGACCTCGGCAAGCCCGAGCCCGGCTCGCGCTACACGGTCGTCAACGTGGGCGAGGAGTTGCGTGACCCGGACGACGGTGACCGCCTCGGGTACATCGGGCACTACGCAGCAACTGCCGAGGTGATCCAGACGACGGGCGCCGTTGTGCCGGGTTCCGACTCCATCTTCAAGATGAAGCGCGAGGACGAACTCACGCACCTGCGGGTGCTCGACACTGGCCGCGAAGTCCTCCAGGGCGACAAGCTGTTCCCGGCACAGGTGGACATCGGCGAGGATTTCGTACTGTCGGCGCCGTCCAACAACGAACTGGTCGGGCAGGTGATCGCCGTCGTGGACGGCGTCTACGTTGCGGGCAAGTACCAGGTGCTCGCCATCAACCGCGGCAAGAAGCACGGACTCGCGCCGGGCAATGCGCTCGCGGTCTTCTACCGCGGCGAGGTCGTGCGCGACCGCTACAGCCACGATGACGACTGGATGCGGTATACCGCAACCTACGACAAGGTGCGCATGCCGGACGAACGCAGCGCCACGATCCTGCTGTTCCGCGTCTACGACAGGATGAGCTACGGCCTCGTCGTGGAATCGACGCAGGCCATCCGCCGTGGGGACTTCATCGCTCACCCGTCCTTCGGGCACCGCGAAGCTGGGCGCACGGACTTCATCCGCTGAGCAATCCCGCGACCGCGGAACTGCACGAGCGCGTCTGATTTGAAAGAGCCTGCCGGGATGTTTTCCCGGTAGGCTCTTTCTTCATGGACGATCCGCAGACATGGCTGGCGCTCGCCCGGGTGTCCGGCCTGACCGCCAGCCACCTCGCCAGGAGTGGTACGAGCCGGCAGGAGCCGGCGGAGTTGCTGCGCGCACCGCGCAGCGCCCTTGCAGCGCTGGGTCTCGGCGATGCGGCCATCGCCGCCCTGAAGAACCCCGATGCCGCCGGGATCGCGAGCGACGAACGCTGGCTGGCCGGCGCGCACCGCCGGCTCGTAACCTGGGGCTCCCCGGATTATCCCGCCCTGCTCGCCTCCATCGACGACGCTCCACTGGTGCTGTTCGTCGAAGGGGACGCGGGCACGCTGTCGCTCCCCCAGCTCGCCGTGGTCGGAAGCCGCAATCCCACGCAGATCGGCCGCGACACCGCCGAGCAGTTCGCTCGTCATCTCGCAGCGGCCGGGCTCACCATCACCAGCGGCCTCGCGCTCGGCATCGATGCCGCGAGCCATCGCGGCGCGCTCGCGGCCGGCGGGCGCACGGTCGCAGTGCTTGGTTGCGGTCTCGACACGATTTACCCGCGCGAGAACACCGACCTGGCCAGGGCCATCATCGGAAGCGGTGCACTCGTCTCGGACCTTCCGACCGGGACCGCGCCCCTCCGGCAGCATTTTCCGCGCCGCAACCGGATCATCAGCGGCCTGTCCGTCGGCACGCTCGTGGTGGAGGCCGCGCTGCAGAGCGGCTCCCTGATCACGGCGCGCCTCGCCGCCGGGCAGGGGCGCGAGGTCTTCGCCATCCCCGGCTCCATCCACAGTCCGCTCTCGCGAGGGTGCCACCGGCTGATCCGGCAGGGCGCCAAGCTCGTGGAGACAGCAGACGACATATTCACGGAGCTCGGCGCCCTGCTGGGCGGGCTCAGGGCGGCAACACGCGCCGAAGCGATTGACGCAAAAGAGGATTCCGGCCCGGCGTTGGACAAGGACTACGAAATCCTGTTAGATGCGCTCGGCTTCGCACCGGCCAGCGTCGACACGCTCGTGGCGCGCACGGGGCTCAAAGCCGATGCGGTCGCATCGATGCTCCTCATCCTCGAACTCGAGGGGCGAATCGCGCAGCAGCACGGCGGGTTGTTCTGCCGCAGGCTGCCGGGGAAAAAGGAATGAAGGAAGGCGTTCTCGACATCCTGATCTATCTCTTCGAGAACTATTTCGACGGCGACATGGACGAAGGGAACGAGCCCGATCGCGAGACGCTCAAGCAGGAACTCGAACGCGCCGGCTTCCCCACCGGTGAGATCGAGCGGGCGCTGTGCTGGCTCGAGGACCTCGCCGCCGACCCGTCCCGGGCGGGGCCGTCGCCCACTTCCCGCGCCATTCGTATCTTCGACGCGCTGGAGCAGGCGCGCCTGGACACGGACTGCCGAGGATTCCTGGTGCATCTCGAGCACGTCGGCATCCTCTCGCCGATGCAGCGCGAACTCGTCATCGAACGGCTGATGGCGCTCGAGGGCGACGACATCGACATCGAGAAGCTGAAGTGGGTGGTGCTGATGGTTCTGTTCAGCCAGCCCGGACAGGAAACGGCGTTCTCCCGCATGGAAGACCTGGTGTTCGAGGACCGGTCCGGGGCGGTGCATTGAGGGCCACCCGGGCGGTGCCCGACACGGATGCCGCGGACCGCCGCGGCATGATCGTTTTTGGGGCGCGCGAAATTTTGCAGGGAACATGAGCAGGAATCTCGTCATCGTCGAGTCGCCGGCCAAGGCGAAGACCATCAAGAAGTACCTCGGCAAGGACTTCGAGGTGATGGCGTCCTATGGCCACGTGCGCGACCTCGTGCCCAAGGAGGGCGCCGTCGATCCCACGCGGCAGTTCGCCATGCGCTGGGAGATCATCGACAAGAACCGCAAGCACGTCGATGCGATCGCCCGCGCGGTCAAGAAGGCCGACGCGCTGTACCTCTCGACCGATCCCGATCGCGAGGGAGAGGCGATCTCGTGGCACCTATTCGAACTGCTGAAGGATGCCGGCGCGCTCGACGGCAAGGCCGTGCACCGCAGCGTGTTCTACGAGATCACGCAGAACGCCGTGCAGGAAGCCGTGGACCATCCGCGCGAGATCGCCGAGGAACTGGTGAAGGCGTACCTCGCTCGCCGCGCGCTCGACTTCCTGGTCGGTTTCAATCTCTCGCCACTGCTGTGGAAGAAGGCCGGCCTGTCCGGCGCTTCGGCGGGCCGCGTCCAGAGCCCGGCGTTGCGCATGATCTGCGAGCGCGAGGAAGAGATCGCGGCGTTCGTGCCGCGCGAGTACTGGACCGTGGATGCCGAGGCCGAGAAGGCTGCGCAGTCGTTCACCGGACGGCTGATCGAATTCGGCGGCGAGAAAGTCGAGCAGTTCACCATTACGACTGGCCCGCGCGCCGAGGAAGTGCGCCGCTCGCTCGAGCAGGCAGCGGCCGGGACGCTCACGGTCACGAACGTCGAGAAGAAGCAGCGCAAGCGCAATCCGTCGCCGCCCTTCACGACCTCGACGCTGCAGCAGGAGGCCTCGCGCAAGCTAGGTTTCGGGGCGCAACGCACGATGCGCACGGCGCAGCGGCTCTACGAGGGCGTCGACTTCGGCGAAGGCCCGGTGGGTCTCATCACGTACATGCGTACGGACTCGGTCAGTCTCGCCGGCGAGGCCATCGCCGACATCCGCAAGACGATTGCACGGGTCTTCGGCGCCGGGTCGGTGCCGACTGCGCCGCGCGTGTATCGCACCAAGTCGAAGAACGCGCAGGAGGCCCACGAGGGCATCCGGCCGACGTCCGCGTCGCGCACGCCCGAGCAGCTCGCCGGCCGGCTCGACCCGGACCAGCACCGGCTCTACACGCTGATCTGGCGCCGCGCCGTGGCCAGCCAGATGGAAGCGGCGGTGTTCGACACCGTTGCGGTGGACCTGTCCGCCGGCGCAGGCAACACGTTCCGCGCGAATGGCTCTACGCTGGTATCGCCTGGCTTCCTCGCGGTGTACCGCGAGAGCTTCGACGACGTGACCCTGGAGGACGAGGACGATCGGCGGCTCCCGACCCTCGAGGCTGGCGACCGGGTGAAACTCCTCGCGATCAGGCCCGAGCAGCATTTCACGGAGCCTCCGCCGCGGTTTTCCGAGGCGAGCCTCGTCAAGGCGCTCGAGGAGTACGGCATCGGCCGCCCTTCGACCTACGCGAGCATCGTCCAGACGCTGCTCTTCAAGAAGTACTGCGAACTCGTCAACAGGCGTTTCGTGCCGACCGACCTCGGCAAGATCGTCAATCGGTTCCTGACCGGCAATTTCGAGCGCTACGTCGATTTCGGCTTCACCGCCGCGATGGAAGACGAGCTCGACAACATCTCGCGTGGCGAGGAGGAGTGGGTGCCCGTGCTGGAGCGTTTCTGGGACGGGCTCAAGAAGCAGATCGAGGACGTCGAACAGAACGTCACGCGCTCCGACGTGGCGATGGCGCGTGATCTCGGCACCGACCCGGCGTCTGGCCGCCCGGTCAGTGTGCGCTACGGCAAGTACGGGGCCTTCGCGCAGATCGGCACGCGCGACGACGAGGAGAAGCCGAAGTTCGCGAGCCTGCGCCCGGGCCAGCGCATGGACGACGTGACGCTCGCGGATGCGATGGAGCTTTTCAAGCTGCCGCGCACGCTCGGCACGATGCCCGATGGCCATGCGATCAAGGTGGCGGTCGGCCGCTTCGGGCCGTACGCGCAGTACGGCACGAAGAAGTACGTGTCCCTCAAGAAAGAGGACGATCCGTACACGATCACGCTCCAGCGCGCACTAGACCTGATCCACGAGAAGCAGCAGATCGAGGCGAACCGTATCATCCGCGAGTTTCCCGCGTCCGGCATCCAGGTACTGAACGGGCGCTACGGCCCGTACATCACCGATGGCAAGAAGAACGGCAAGATCCCGAAGGATCGCGATCCCGGATCGCTGACGCTCGAGGAGTGCCAGGCGATCATCGCGGCGGCGCCGACGCGAACCGGTCGCTGGGGCAAGAAAACCGCCCCAGCGAAGGCCGCGGAGAAGACGGTGGCCGCCGGCGAGAAGCCGGTGGCAGCACCGAAGAAGAAGACCGCGAGAAAGAAGAAGAAGGCGGCAGCAAAGAAGGCGTCGTGAGCGCAGACTTTCCTTCGACGTCCAGCGTCACCGCGTACCTCCGCGAACTGCACGATCGAATCACGGGCGGTCTGGCGCGGGCGGACGGCGGCGCGAGTTTCCGCCGCGATTCCTGGCAGCGCCCCGAGGGCGGTGGTGGCGAGAGCCGCGTGCTGCGCGAAGGCGCGGTTTTCGAACAGGCCGGCATCAATTTCTCGCACGTAATGGGCGGGATGCTCCCGGCCTCCGCAACCGCCCAGCGTCCCGAACTCGCCGGTGCGGGCTTCGAAGCATCCGGCGTGTCGCTGGTGATCCACCCGCGCAATCCGTACGTGCCGACCTCGCACGCCAACGTCCGTTATTTCGTCGCGGTACGCGAGGGCGAACCCCTGGCCTGGTGGTTCGGTGGCGGATTCGACCTGACGCCCTATTACCCGTTCGACGAGGACGTACTGCATTGGCATCGAACGGCCAGGGCTGCGTGCGATCCGTTCGGGCCGGACGTGTATGCGAAGTACAAGGACTGGTGCGACAGGTATTTCTTCCTCAAGCACCGCGGCGAGACGCGCGGCGTGGGCGGGCTGTTCTTCGATGACCTGAACGAATGGGGCTTCGAGAAGAGCTTCGCGTTCGTGCGCAGCATCGGCGATCACTTCCTCACGGGGTACCTGCCGATCGTGGAGCGGCGCAAGGACACGCCTTACGGCGAGCGGGAAAGGAATTTCCAGCTCTATCGCCGGGGTCGTTATGTCGAATTCAACCTCGTCTACGACCGTGGAACCTTGTTTGGCCTGCAGACCGGCGGGCGGATCGAATCGATCCTGATGTCGCTGCCGCCGCTCGTGCGGTGGGAGTACGACTATCGGCCGGAGCCGGGCACTCCCGAAGCGCGGCTCTACAGCGATTTCCTGCGCCCCAGGGACTGGCTGACGGAATTGAAGGCTTAGGCGCGGATCGTTTGTCGCGTCTGCGGGCCACTCCTTGTGTCGCCCCGCGGCAGGTCAGAACCTGTACAGCTTGTTTTCCAACGCGAACCTGCGTACGGTCGGTACCACGGCAAGCGTCGAAGGGCACACCCGCTGCGAGGCGGGGTCGCAAAGCCACAGCTCTTGATCAACACAGAACAAGAGGGCTGGGTTGCCGGAAGGGGGTCTTCGATCAGCGTCGCACCAGCGACATCGAGCGGAGTGTCCTACGTCGAGCATACGACCGCACGCAGCTGAGCAACAGCGGCGAACGGCGCATCACTCCAGCCTGCCAGCATGAAATCGCCATACGTGCTCTGCAGGAGGAGACATGCGCAAGAAGCAATTACTGACGCTGCTGTCGACGGCCACTTTCACGGCCTTCGCGGCGTTGTCGGTTCCCATGACGGCAGTCGTCGCCGCGCCCGCCGCCGAGGCCAAGGCTGCTGCGAAGACCAAGTTCGCCAACAATGCATACATCGTTCGACTGACCGAAATGCCGGTCGTTGCGTATGACGGCAGCATCAAGGGCTACCCGGCGACCAAGCCCAGGCCGGGCCAGAAGATCGACCCGGACAGCCCCCTGGTCGTCAGCTACAAGAGCTATCTCGAGTCGCGCCAGGACGCGGTGCTCGCGAGTGTCGGCGGCGGCAAGAAGCTCTATAGCTACGGGTACGCATTCAATGGCTTCGCGGCGGAACTCACCGCCGCGCAGGCCGGGAAACTCGCCGCGACCCGCGGCGTAGTCACCGTCGAGAAGGACGCGGCGCGGCAGCTCGACACTTCGTCGACGCCGACCTTCCTCGGGTTGGCTGGCCCCGATGGCTTCTGGGCCACGACCGGAGCCAAGGGCGAGAACGTCATCATCGGCATCGTCGATGGCGGCGTGTGGCCGGAGCATCCGAGCTTTTCGGATCGCACGGGCACGAACGGCAACGACACGCGGGACGGCAAGCTGGATTACCAGCAGATCCCCGGTTGGCACGGCAAGTGCGTCCCGGGCGAGGCCTTCACGGCGACCAATTGCAACCAGAAGCTGATCGGCGCGCGTTACTACAACTCGGGCTTCGGCGGCAACGCGGGCATCAAGGTCGCGCTGCCGTATGAATTCAATTCCCCGCGCGACCACGGCGGCCACGGCACGCATACTTCCAGCACCTCGGGCGGCAACGCCAACGTGACGGTGACTGGCCCGGCGGCGGTGCTCGGCAACATCAGCGGCATCGCACCTCGCGCGCGCATCGCGGCGTACAAGGTCTGCTGGGGCGACGGCGATGACGGCGGCTGCTTCAATTCGGACAGCGTCGCGGCCATCGACCAGGCCGTCGCGGACGGCGTGGACGTGATCAATTTCTCCATCAGCGGCACACGGACGAATTTCCTCGACCCCGTGGAAGTCGCGTTCCTGTACGCCGCGAACGCCGGCGTTTTCGTCGCGGCATCCGCTGGCAACGCCGGCCCGGCCTCGAGCACCGTTGCGCATCCGAGCCCATGGCTCACCACGGTTGCGGCGGGCACGCATAATCGCGACGGCGCGGGCTCCGTAACGCTTGGCAATGGCGTCACCTACAACGGCGCCTCCCTCGCGTCCTCGGCCGTTGGCGCGCCGTTCATCGACTCGACCGCAGCGGGCCTCCCGGGCGCGGACGCGACGGCGGTCGCCCTCTGCTATGCGGCCGTGGACAACGGTGGTGTTGCAGTACTGGACCCGGCCAAGGTGGCCGGCAAGATCGTGCTTTGCGACCGCGGCGTCACGGCGCGCGTCAACAAGAGCCTCGCCGTGCAGGAAGCCGGTGGCGTCGGCATGGTCCTGGTCAACACCTCGCCCAACTCGCTCAACGCGGACTTCCACTCGGTGCCGTCGGTGCACGTGTCCGACACCGCGCGCGCTGCGCTGAAGGCGTATGCAGCGACGACGGGCGCAACGGCGGCCATCGCCAAGGGCCAGGTCTCGCTGACCGCGGCTGCGCCGTTCACGGCGTCGTTCTCCTCGCGCGGCCCGCTGCTGGCCGCCGGCGGCGACCTGTTGAAGCCTGACCTCATCGCCCCGGGCCAGGACATCCTGGCGGGCGTGGCCCCTCCGGGAAACAACGGCAAGCTGTTCGACCTGTACAGCGGCACGTCGATGTCCAGCCCGCACGTGGCCGGTCTCGCTGCACTGTTCAAGGAGCTGCACCCGGATTGGACGCCGATGATGATCAAGTCGGCGCTCATGACGACGGGTTACGACGTGCTCGACGGCGGCACGCCCGCCCCGAACACCAACCCGGTCCTGATCTTCCGCCAGGGCGCCGGTCACGTGGACCCGCGCAAGGCGGCCGATCCGGGCCTGGTCTACAACTCGGGCTGGAACGACTGGCTGGCCTTCCTGTGCGGCACGACCACGGGGCTGTCCGCGAATACGTGCAACACGCTCAAGTCGATGGGTTATTCCACCGATCCCAGTGACCTGAACGTGGCGTCGATTGCGATCGGCGACATGGCCGGTGTGCAGACGGTGAAGCGCAAGGTCACGAACGTGGGCCCGGCTGGAACCTATTCCGCCAGCGTGACGGGCATGGCTGGCTTCACCGTGGTGGTGAGCCCGTCGTCATTGACGCTGGGCAAGGGTGAGTCGGGCACGTTCACCGTAACGTTCACGCGCACCAGTGCGACGTTGAACAGCTATGCCGGTGGTCAGCTGCGGTGGACCGACGGCACTCGCACCGTCCGCACCCCGATCGTGGTGCGTCCGGTTGCTCTCGCGGCGCCCGCGCAGGTGAGCGGCTCGTACAACGTGACGTTCGGTTTTAGCGGCGCCTTCAGCGCGACTGCTCGCGGCCTGATTCCAGCCGCGATCACGGCTGGCACGGTGACGCAGGACCCGGACCAGACGTTCGACCCGGCTGACCCGAGCGGCACCGTGGCCGTGACGGTGGAAATCCCCGCAGGGACGACGTACGCGAGATTCTCGCTGTTCGACGGCGACGTCGCCGCCGGCAGCGACATCGACCTGTACGTGTACCGCGGGACGACCTTCGCCGGTGGGAGCGGCAACGGCGGCTCCGACGAGGAAGTGAACCTCCTCAACCCGGTTGCGGGGACCTACACGGTCTACATGCACGGCTGGGGCCTGCCGACAGGCACGTCTCCATTCAAGCTGCACACGTGGGCGCTTGGCAGCGCTGACGCCGGCAACATGACGGTCACGGCTCCGGCGTCGGGCGTGATTGGTGCCACTGCCGAGATCGGCCTCGACTTCAGTGGGCTGGCTCCCGGGGTCAAGTACCTGGGTTCCGTCGCCTACGGCGGTGCGGCGGCGGCGGTAAACCCGACGATCGTGCGCGTCGACCCGTAAGGATCCTCTCGCAGGTTGAGTCGGACTCGACAGGCGCCCCGGGGAGAAATCCCCGGGGCGTCTTCTTTGGCGGGCTCTAGATGCGATCGTTGGGAGCCGGCTCCACGGCGCGCCCGGCCGGACAGAGCACGAAATTTCCATGATCGCTCGCGTGATAGTCCAGGACCTGGTCGTCCGCCCGGACGCGAACCCGATAGCCGGGCACCAGTGCCTGGGTGTACAGCATCCCCGGCTGCGGGCAACCGAGCGAACCGTCCGACCACGTCACGCGTTCAGCGCTCACGACCACGAGCGTCGACTCGGCAATGCCGGTGCGCCTCTCGGCATCGGCCAGGACCGCCTGAACCACGGACTCAAGCGACGGATTCATGGCCTCACTGTATGCCGGAGGCTGCGCAGGCGGCTCTGCCGCGCACGCGCTGACCGCCAGGCCCACGACCAGCATTCCGCACAGCTGCAGACCTCGTGCACCCATGTAACCAAGCTCCCGGTGCAGTACCCTGTAGGCCCGGCTTCGCCTCGCCTCCAGAGCCGCTCCACCATGAACTACCGCCACGCCTTCCACGCCGGCAACTTCGCGGACGTGCTGAAGCACGTGGTGCTCATGATGCTCGTCGAGCATCTGAAGAAAAAGACGTCGCCCTTCTTCTATCTCGACACCCACGCCGGTCGCGGTCGTTATGACCTGAGCGATGCCCAGGCGCAGCGCAGTGGCGAATACAAGACCGGCATCGGCCGGCTGCTGGACCTGCCCGCGTCCACGCTACCGCCCGAGGTGACGAGCTACGTCAGCATCGTCCGCGACTCGGCAGGCAAGGGCCACAGCGCAATCACCGCGTACCCTGGGTCCCCCATGATCGTCGCCCGGCTCCGTCGCGCGAATGATCGCATGGTGCTGATGGAGACGCTGCCCAAGGAGGCCGACGCGCTCAGGACGGCGCTCGGCAGGCAGCGCCTGGTCTCGGTCATCGAAGGCGACGGCTATGCGGCGCTCAAGGCACAGCTGCCACCGCGCGAGAACCGCGGCCTCGTCCTGATCGACCCGCCTTACGAATCCGACCTCGAGTTCGACCGCGTGCTCACTGGCCTCGAGGTGGCGCACGAACGCTGGCCCACCGGGATGTACTGCATCTGGTATCCGCTCACGGATCGCGCCGGCCCCGTGCGGTTCCACCGCGGCCTCGAGCGTTCCGGCATTCGCAGGATCCTGGACATCAACCTGCGGGTGCTGCCGGACGACGCGCAGGTCGGCATGGGCGGCGCCGGTCTCGTCATCGTGAATCCGCCCTGGCAGCTGGACGAGCGATTGAAGGAGCTGTTGCCGCAGATGCATCGCCTGCTGTCGCCCGACGGGCTGGGCGGAACCAGCGTCGACTGGCTGGTGCCGGAGTAGGAGCGGCGATCACCGCAGGTTCGCGCAGGCGGCATGGCGAAAGCAACCGACCTCGTGGTCGTTGACCAGTCCCGTCGCCTGCATATGGGCATACATGATCGTCGAGCCCACGAACCTGAATCCGCGCTTCTTGAGATCCTTGCTCAAGGCGTCGGACTCTGCGCTCGTCGCGGGTACCTGCTGCATGTGCTTCCAGCGATTGACGATCGGCTTGTCGCCGACGAACGACCACACGTGCGCGGCGAGGCCGCCGACCTCGTCCCGAAGCCTCAGCACGGCCCGGGCGTTCGTGACGGCGGACTCGATCTTGAGCCGGTTGCGCACGATGCCCGGAAACAGCATCAGGCGCTCGATCCTGCGACGGTCGAAACGCGCGACCTTCTCGACATCGAAATCGGCGAATGCAGCGCGATAACCGTCGCGCTTCTTCAGGATCGTGGACCAGCTGAGGCCCGCCTGCGCGCCTTCGAGGATCAGGAACTCGAACTGCGTGCGATCGTCGTGGGCCGGCACACCCCACTCGTAGTCGTGGTAGCGGATGTATGCCTCGCTCATGCCGGCGTACGACCACCCGCAGCGCGGACGCGCATCCGGTGCGAAAGGATGTATTGATGTCATTCGAGCCGCAGGACCCTCACCCCAACCCTCTGCGGCACGAGGCAGGAGAGGGCCGGGGTGGGGGGAGTCAGGCCTTCTAGCCTTCCTGCGCCATGCCGGCGTCGGACGGCACGCCGGCAACGGCTGCGCCCACGGCGACGGCGAATGGCTTGCGGAAATTCCTGTGGCTCATCGATCGTGTCTCCTTGCGTGACGTTTGTTTCTTGTCGATCAGTCCCGGCTCCACTCCACGGCGTCGAGCACTCGCTCGGCCACCTGGTCGAGGTTCGCATGTGCGGTGCCGATCACCGCGATGCTGCCGGGTCCGGCCGGCAGAATGGTTCCCGAATATCCCTGTTCGTCGAAATGGACGGGCGCTGAAACCTTTTCGTTGCGCAGCACCATCACCGTCACCGGCCCCACGCCGGTCTGCACGACGAGGTGCGGCACTTTCTCACCGCGAAACGGGCAGGTCCGGGCGTAGGACACCGTGCCGATGCCCGGGCGCAGGCGAATCCTGCCGTGCTCGAGGACATCTTCGACATGCGACGGGTCGGCCGGGTTCACCGTGACCATCGCGTCCGGTTCGTGGGTCACGTGTTCCACGACCTCGTGCGCCAGCGACTCGCGCGGCGCACTGACCCACAGCAGCGAGCCCACCGCAACGCCGGCGACGATGCTCGCTGCCAGCGCGAACCAGCGACGGCGGTCGATGACGGGCAGCGCCGTGCCCGCGGTCCGACCGATCCCCGGTTCCCGGCCCGGCACGGGCACGCTCAGTGCGGCCAGGATCTTTTCGTCGAGTGCCAGCGTCTGGCGCAGGTATTCGGCGCAGCGTGGACAACCTTCACGATGCGCCCGGGCATCGGCGCTCAGGTGCGCTGGATCGGAACCGGCCGCCCTGCGGAACTCGAGGCATTCCATGTCTACTCCGCCTCCTCGGACGCGCCGAGCCCCAGCTGCCTGCGAAGCTTGTGCCGGGCGCGGAACAGCCTCGTCAGCACGGCCCCCTGGGTCAAGCCCAGCTGTTGCGCGATCTCTTCGGTCGAATACCCCATCAGCACCTGCAGCACGAGCGGCTCGCGATAGTCGTCCTCGAGCGCGAAGATCGCGCGGCGAACGTCCAGCACTTCCTGCTGTTCTGCCGCGGCCAGTTCCGGCGATTCGCTGCCAACCAGTTCATCCACTTGCACGGTCTCGAGGCGCTTGCGCTCGTAGAGGCGCGCGTGCTCCCGACGGACGATCGTGAGCAGCCACGGCTTCACGGCTCCGGTCTCGGTCAGGCTTTCCCGCGAGCGCCACGCCCTGAACAAGGCTTCCTGTACGACGTCCTCCGCCACCTGCCTGTCGCGCGCCAGCCAGAAAGCAAACCGGAAGAGGTCCGGACGCAGCTCGTCGCAGAGCTGCGCGAATGCGTATTCCCCGTTCTTTCCGGCAAACGGCGCGTTCATGTATAAAGACCGGACAGCGGGCGGCCATATTTCGACGCGGGCGGCGGGGCCGGCCGCCTCGCCCCGCCCAGGTTCGGGCTTTGGCGCACCATAGCCCGTGGGGCCGCGCTGGCGCAAACGGTGCCCGGCCGAAAATGGAGTTCCGGATGACCCACCACCACACCCCCCACCAGTACCCGCGTGTGCGGATGCGCCGCATGCGTCGCGATGATTTTTCGCGCCGCCTGATGCGCGAGACGACCCTCACGCCAGCCGACTTCATCTACCCCGTGTTCGTCATGGAAGGGGCGAAGCAACGCGTCGCCGTTCCTTCGATGCCGGGCATCGAGCGGATGACGGTGGATGAACTGGTCCGTGAGGCGGAGGTGATTGCCGGACTCGGCGTACCCGCGATCGCCCTGTTCCCGGTCACCGCGCCCGAGGCCAAGAGCCTCGACGGACGCGAGGCGTGGAGCCCCGAGGGGCTGGCGCAGCGGGCGGTCCGCGCGCTCAAGAAGGCCCTGCCCGAGCTCGGCGTCATCACCGACGTAGCGCTCGATCCGTTCACGACGCATGGCCAGGACGGCATCATCGACGAGACCGGTTACGTCATGAACGATGTCACGGTCGAAGCGCTGGTGAAGCAGGCCCTTTCGCATGCCGAGGCAGGCGCGGACGTCGTGGCGCCGTCCGATATGATGGACGGCCGCATCGGCGCCATCCGCGACGCGCTCGAAGCCGGCGGGCACATCCACGTCCGGATCCTCGCGTATTCCGCGAAGTACGCCTCGAGCTTCTACGGCCCGTTCCGCGACGCAGTGGGCTCGGCCGGCAACCTCGGCAAGGGCAACAAGTACAACTACCAGATGGATCCCGCGAACTCCGACGAGGCGCTGCGCGAAGTGCAGCTCGACCTCGACGAGGGCGCTGACATGGTGATGATCAAGCCGGGCCTGCCGTATCTCGACATCGTCCGCCGAGTGAAGGACCGCTTCGGCGTGCCGACGTTCGTCTACCAGGTGAGCGGGGAGTACGCGATGCTGATGGCCGCCGCGCAGCACGGCTGGCTGGACGAGCGCGCCGTCGTGCTCGAATCCCTCACGTCCATCAAGCGCGCCGGCGCGGACGGGATCCTGACGTACTTCGCCCGGCGGGCCGCCGAATGGCTCACGGAAAGGGGATAGTGACTAGGGGATAGGGGATAGTGCAGAAGGCCGGCGCGCCGGCCGCTCCGCCTCTTCCACTACCCCTTATCCCCTATCCCCTTTCTTCTCCCTCCCATGTCCGCCTCCTACGCCCTCTTCGGCTACCCGGTCCAGCACAGCTGGTCGCCGTTCATCCACGGGATGTTCGCGAAGGAGACCGGCCAGGACCTGGTGTATCGGCTGCACGAGACACCGCCGGAGCGATTCCGCAACGACGTACTCGAGTTCTTCCGCGACGGCGGGAGCGGCATCAACGTCACGCTGCCGCACAAGCGGGCCGCCGCTGACCTCGTCAATGAACTGACGCCGCGCGCGCAGCAGGCGGACGCGGTCAATACGGTGGTGCAGCGCGACGAGAAGCTGATCGGCGACAACACCGACGGCACGGGCCTGCTGGCGGACCTGACGAAGAACCTCGGACTCCGCTGGAAGTCGCCGCGGATCCTGCTGCTCGGGGCGGGTGGCGCGGCCCGCGGCGCGCTGGGTTCGCTGCTCGAGCTGGCGCCGCACCTGCTGGTCATCGCCAATCGCACGCCGGGTCGGGCGCTGGGGCTGGCGCACGAGTTTGCAGATCTCGGGCCGGTGACCGGTTGCGCGTTCTCGCAGCTGGGGCACCAGCGGTTCGACCTGATCGTGAACGCCACGTCGGCCAGCCTACACGGCGAGGCGCCGCTGATCCCGATCGACGTGGTGGACTCGATGACCACCTGCTATGACATGGCCTACGGCGTCGGGGACACTGCGTTCGTAACGTGGGCGAAACGCCTCGGTGCAGGGCGAGCCGAGCAGGGCTGGGGCATGCTCGTCGAACAGGCGGCCGAGGCCTTCGACCTGTGGCGCGGCATCAAGCCGGATACCGCCCCGGTGCTGAAGGCCCTGCGCCAACGCGCGGCTATGGGCGCTCGTAGTCCTTCTTGAGGTTGACGTACCACTCGGCCATGATCGGGATCCGTTCGCGTTCCACCTCGGTCAGCTCCCGCACGCGCCGCGCCGGATTGCCGACGTAGAGCCCGCCGGACTCGAGCCGTTTACCAGGCGTCACCACGGCGCCGGCACCGATCATCACGTCGTCTTCGACCACGACCCCGTCCAGCACGATCGCGCCGATGCCGACCAGCACGCGATTGCCGATCGTGCAGCCGTGCACCACGACCTTGTGGCCGATCACCACGTCCTCGCCGATCAACAGCGGCCAGCCTGCGTCGTTGCCGCGATAGGGCCTCGCGACGTGCAGTACGCTGCCGTCCTGCACGTTGCTGCGGTGACCGATGTGGATATGGTTCACGTCGCCGCGGACGACCGCCAACGGCCAGATCGAGACCTGGTCGCCGAGCCTGACGTCGCCGATCACCAGCGCCGTCGGATGGATGTAGACGCCTTCGCCGAGCGTGGGGTAGACACCGAGGTAAGGCTGCGTAGCCATGCGAGCATCCGGAAGAAAGTGCGACATATAGTCTAGACGCTGGGCGCCCCGGGGCTGCAATCTTGCGAACCGGCGGCCGACCCGCCCCAAGGAGCCTGCACGATGGTCGTCGTTGTCCTGCTGTTCCTCGCTCTGCTCGTAGTCGCGGCGATCTACGTCGTGCGCATCTACAACGGCCTGGTGGCCCTGCGTGAGAATGTCCGCAAGGCGTGGTCCAACATCGACGTGCTGCTCACGCAGCGCCACGATGAACTGCCGAAGCTCGTCGAGACCTGCAAGCGCTACATGGCCTACGAACAGGAGACGCTCGAGCGCGTCATGCACGCGCGCGCTGCGGTCTTCGCGGCCCAGGGCAAGGGTGACGTCGCGGCCGTCGGCGCCGCGGAGCAGCAGCTGCGCGAGGGCCTCGGCCGCCTGTTCGCGGTCGCCGAGAACTACCCCGACCTCAAGGCGGACCAGGGCTTCCGTCACCTGCAGACGCGCATCTCGGAGCTCGAGGAAACCATTGCGGACCGGCGCGAGCTCTACAACGAGGCGGTGAACCTGAGCAACATCCGCGTCCAGACATTCCCGGACCTCGTCGTCGCGCGGATGTTCGACTTCAAGCAGTCCTCCCTGCTCGAGTTCACCGAGGAACAGAAGCGCGACGTGGACCTAGGGAAGCTGTTTGGCTGACCCGTCCGACGTCTGGTTCACCGTGCTGATGCTGGCCGTCGCCGTCGCGGGCGGCGGCTGGTACGCCTTCCGCTGGCTGCACATCGCGCGGGTCGTCGAAGACACGCCGACCTCGCGCATCCGCTCCGCAGCCCAGGGATACGTCGAGCTGTCGGGCCGTTGCCGTGCACTGGACGGCACGCAGAACCTGGCGCCGCTCACCCAGCGACCCTGCGTCTGGTGGCACTTCCGCGTCCAGCAGAAGGTCGAGTCCGGCACGCGCGGCAGGCGCCGCGAGTCGTGGCGCACCATCAACTCGGGACGCTCCGAGCAGCCCTTCCTGCTCGACGACGGGACCGGCCAATGCATGGTGCAGCCGACGGGAGCCGACATCCTCACCGGGGAGTCGACCACCTGGTACGGCAGCACGCCCTGGCCGACGCAGGCGGCCGGCGCCGGCCTGTTGCGTCCACAGGGTCACCGTTATCGCTATTTCGAGGAACGCATCTACGAGCACGAACAGGCCTACGTGCTCGGCCAGTTCCGCACGCACACGTCGGCCGGGCAGCGCGACCTGCAGGCCGAGGTCACCGCGCTGCTGGCGGAATGGAAGCAGGACCAGTCACAGCTCGCCGAGCGGTTCGACCTGGACAGTGACGGCAGCGTGAGCCTGAGCGAGTGGGAGCATGCTCGCGAGGAGGCGAAGCGTGCGGTAACCGAGCGGAACCTGGATCGACCGTCGCAGCCAACCCTGCATGTGGTCGGCCGCCCGGAGGCCGGACGCCTGTTTCTGATCGCCGCGTTTCCCGAGGGCGCCATCGCAAGGAGGTACCGTCGGCGGGCCGTCGTGGCCTTCGTAGGCTTCGTCGCCGCCACGTACGCGCTCGGATGGCTGCTGCAGGGCGTCTTCGGCTGAGCCAGAATAAGGGACCATGAATCCCCTGCTCACCGATTCGCCGTTGCCGCGCTTCAGCGCCGTCGACCCGGCCCACGTCGAGCCGGCCATACGCCAGCTGCTGGACGAGAACCGCCGCACTCTGGCCGCGCTGCTCGCCGCGGGCGCCGAAGGGTGGGAAGGCCTGGTTGCGCCCATTGAACGCATGCACCATCGGCTCGCGCGGGCCTGGTCGCCCGTCGGTCACCTGAACGGGGTGATGAACGGCGACGAGCTGCGTGCCGCATACAACGCATGCCTGCCGCTGCTCACTGCCTACCACACCGAGTTGGCGCAGAACGAGCAGCTGTGCGCGGCCTACCAGCGCGTCATGGACCAGGAGGGCGCACGGCTCGAACCAGCGCAGCGCAAGCTCCTCGACAACGCACTGCGCGACTTCCGGCTCGCAGGCGTGTCGCTGCCCGCTGATCACAAGCAGCGATTCGGCGAGGTGATGGAACGGCTGGCCACCGCGCAGGCGAAGTTCGACGAGAACGTACTGGACGCGACGAACGCGTGGTCCAGGCTGACCGCGGACGAGGCGGAGCTTGCCGGGCTGCCTGGCACGACCGTGCAGCGCGCGCGGCAAGCGGCCGAGGCAGCGGGTCAGGCCGGCTGGCTCCTGTCGCTCGACGCCCCGAACTATCAGGCCGTGATGACGCACGCCGAGACCGAGTCGTTGCGTCGCGAGTTCTACGAAGCGTGGGTCACGCGCGCATCGGACCGAGGCCCGCACGCCGGGCGCTGGGACAACACACCTCTGATGGCGGAGATCCTCGCGCTGCGCCACGAGGCCGCGGGTCTGGTCGGTTTCGCCAATTTCGCCGAGTACTCGCTGGCGACCAAGATGGCGCATGAGCCCGCCGAGGTGCTCGGCTTCCTTCGCGAGCTGGCACGCGTGAGCCGCCCGCCCGCCGCGCGCGAGTTCGCGGAACTGGAGGCGTTCGCAGGGCGGTCGCTGCAGGCGTGGGACGTCGCATTCTTCTCCGAGCGGATGAAGCGCGAGCGCCTGCAGGTCTCCGAGGAGGCTCTGCGTCCGTATTTCCCGCTGCCGCGAGTGCTCGCCGGCCTGTTCGCCGTCGTGACGCGTCTCTATGGTGTCCGCATCGTGACGCGTGCCGGAGTCGAGGTGTACCACCCGGACGTGCGCTATTTCGACATCCTCGATCGCGACGGGACGCCCAGGGGAGGATTCTTCCTCGATCTCTACGCCCGGCCGAGGAAGCGCGGCGGCGCATGGATGGACGAGTGCGTCGGCCGCATCCGGATGGCGGAAGCGAACGCACTTCCGGTCGCCTACCTCGTGTGCAACTTCACCCCACCCGTGGGCGAACGGCCGTCGCTGCTCACCCACCACGACGTGCTCACGCTGTTCCACGAGTTCGGCCACGGCCTGCACCACATGCTGACGCGGGTCGACTACCCGAGCGTCGCCGGCATCAACGGCGTGCCGTGGGACGCCGTCGAACTGCCGAGCCAGTTCATGGAGAACTTTGCCTGGCGCGACGAAGTGCTGCCGCTCATCTCCGCACACGTGGACTCGGGCGAGCCCCTGCTCGTCGAGATGCTGAAGAAGCTGCAGGCGAGCCGGACCTTCCAGGCCGGTATGCAGACGGTGCGACAGCTCGAATTCGCGCTCTTCGACTTCCGCCTGCACGCCGAGTACGACCCCGCCTCGCCGCCCCGCATCGCCGAGACGCTGGCCGAGGTTCGCAGCGAGGTGGCCGTCGTGCGACCACCGGAATTCAACCGTTTTCCGCACAGCTTCCAGCACATCTTCTCGGGCGGATACGCCGCGGGCTACTACAGCTACAAGTGGGCCGAGGTGCTGTCGGCCGACGCGTTCGGCGCCTTCGAGGAACACGGCGTGTTCGACCACGCCACCGCGCATCGTTTCCTCCAGTCGATCCTCGAGCGCGGCGGTGGCCGCGATGCGATGGAGGCTTTCGTCGAGTTCCGCGGCCGCAGGCCCGAGATCGAGCCGCTGCTGCGGCAGATGGGGCTGGCGGCGTGAGGAGAGTGACTAGTGATCAGGGGGCAGGGGGTAGTGAAGAAGCGAACTTCATGCAGTTGTGGTTCAACCATCCGCGCCGAAGGTGCCTCTTCACTACCCCCTAATCACTAATCACTAATCACTAATCACTGATCACTTCCCATGCTGCTGGCCACCTGGAACGTCAACTCCCTCCGCGTCCGCCTGCCGCACCTCAAGGACTGGCTCGCGACCAATCCCATGGACGTGGTCGCGCTGCAGGAAACCAAGCTCCCGGACACGGACTTCCCGATGGACGAGATCGAGACGCTGGGACTGCATGTCGCGTTCAGCGGGCAGCGCACGTACAACGGCGTGGCCATACTCGCGAGGCAGGCGTTGCAGGACGTGGTGGCCGGCATCCCCGGCTTCGAGGACGAGCAGAAGCGCGTGCTCGCGGCGACCATCGGCGGAGTACGCGTGATCGACGTGTACGTGCCGAACGGACAGACGGTGGGCTCCGACAAGTTCGAGTACAAGCTGCGCTGGCTTGTGTCCCTGCGCGAGTACGTCGCGGCCGAACTCGCCCGTCACCCGCGCCTCGTGGTGCTCGGCGATTACAACATCGCCCCGGAGGACCGCGACGTGCACGACCCGAAGGCCTGGGAAGGCTCGGTCCACGTCAGCGAACCGGAGCGCTCGTCGCTGAGGGCGCTGCTCGCCGTCGGTCTCGAGGACTGCTTCCGGCGCTTCGAGCAGCCGGAAAAGTCGTTCTCGTGGTGGGACTACCGGATGATGGCTTTCCGGCGCAACGCAGGTCTCAGAATTGACCTGATCCTGGCGAGCGCGAGACTGGCCGAAAAATGCGCGGAATGTCGCATAGACAAGGCCCCGCGCAAGCTCGAACGGCCCTCGGACCACGCGCCGGTGGTCGCCAGGTTTGACATATGAGCAGCGCAGCCAGGGGTGTCGGAAAATTTGACTCTGGTGTTCCGCTGCGGTTTGGCTAGACTCGCCGGCAATGGGATGACGGTTGCGACCCCAGCAGAATAACTAGAACAACAGCAGCTCCATGCAGTATCGGCGCAGCGATTACGACGTGACGAACACCGTGCAGGTGAGTTCGGTCGCGGCCGTGAAGCGCGCGGTCGAAGACATCTTCGCGCAGACCTGGCCCGCGGGCCACATCGATCGGGTGCAGGCGGCGTTCGCCGATTTCGAGCGGCTCTTCACCGGGCAGTTTCCGGGATACCTCGGCTGCGACACGGTCTATCACGACCTGCAGCACTCGCTCGACGACACGCTCGCCATGGCACGATTGCTCGCGGGCCATGACAGGTCCCATGCACCCGAGCTGCGGCTCGGTGCCGATCGCGCCGTGATGGGAATCGTGGTCGCACTGTTCCACGACGCGGGTTACATACGCCAGACCGACGACAAGCAGCACCGCAACGGCGCCGAGTTCACCCGCACCCACGTCGCCCGCAGCGCGCGGTTCCTCGCGAGCTACCTGCCGACGATCGGCATGGCCGAGTGGGTGCCGGTGGCCACGCAGATCGTGCACTTCACCGGCTACGAGCTGAATTTCGACCAGATCCGCCTCGACGATGCGCGTGACCGCAAGGTGGGGCACTTGATCGGCACCGCCGACATGATGGCGCAGATGGCCGACCGCTGTTATCTCGAGAAATGCCGCGACCGTCTCTACCCCGAGTTCGTGCTCGGCGGGGTGGCGGTGTCCCGCGACGAAGAGGGCGAGCTGAAGGTCACCTACGGCTCGGGCCTGGACATCCTCAGGCAGACGCCAGAGTTCGTCGCCGAGACGATGCGCACGCGACTCGACGGGGAATTCGGCGGCGCCTACCGCTACTTCGAACCGCTGTTCGGCGGCCGCAATCCCTACATGGAAGCGATCGACCGCAACCTCGCCTACCTGAAGCAGGTGCTCCAGACCAAGCGCTGGTCGATGCTGCGCCGGGAGCCGCCGTGCTTCACGTGGGAGAAGAACCCGCTGCAGAACATGCGTTCACTCGTCATCAGTCACCTGAAGGCGACCGTCAGCGCGGCCTGACGATCAGGCCTGCAGGGACCTGAGGAACGCCGCGGGATCCTCGCCGCGCTCCAGCACCTCCACCAGCGCAGAACCCACGACGACGCCGTCGACGTGTCCCTGCATGCGAGCCACCTGCTCACGACTGCGGATGCCGAACCCGGCACACACGGGGACGGGCGACACGGCGCGTACGCGATCCATGTAGGCGAGCACGTCATCGGGCACGGCAACGCTCCTGCCCGTGGTGCCGGTCATCGTCACTGCATAAACGAACCCCTGGCTCGCCTCGCAGAGCATCTTGAGGCGGCTCGCGGGGGTGACAGGAGTGACCATCTGCACGAGCGCGAGGCCAACGCGGTCGAGCGCGACCCGCATCTCGCCGCTTTCCTCGAACGGGAGATCCGGGATGATGAAACCCGAAACCCCGGAGCGCGCAGCTGCCTCGGGCAGGTCGTCGAGACCATAGGCCAGCAGCGGATTCAGGTAACTCATGAGCAGCAGCGGCGCCCGCGGGCGTGGCTGCATCCGCTCGAGTTCGCCGAGCAGCCAGGGCAGCGTGAAGCCGCCCTGCAGCGCGGCGAAGCTCGCACGCTGGATCGTCATGCCGTCGGCCATTGGATCGGTGAATGGCACGCCGATCTCGACCACGTCAGCCGTGCCTCCGATCGCTGCGAGACTCGCCTGGAATCCGGCGCGGTCCGGAAATCCCGCCGTCATGAAGCCGACGACGGCCGGCCGGCCCTGCGCGCCCGCCGCACGAATCGCGGCGCTGATGGAGTCACGCGGCATCGTCATCACAGCTTCCCCCGGAGCAGCGTCTGCTGCAGCGTCGGCATGTCCTTGTCCCCGCGTCCCGACAAGCCGATGAGGATGCGGCTGCCCGGGTGCTCGCGCGCGTACCGCTTCGCGCCGGCGAATGCGTGTGCGCTCTCGATCGCCGGCAGGATGCCCTCGGACCGGCAGCATTCCGCCAGCGCCTCGAGCGACTCGTCGTCCTCGGCCGCCTCGTAGGTTACGCGGCCGATGCTTGCGAGCAGCGCGTGTTCCGGCCCCACGCCGGGATAATCGAGCCCCGCCGAGACGGAATGCGTCTCCTGGATCTGGCCGTGCTCGTCCTGCAGCAGCAGTGAATAGCAGCCCTGCAGTACACCCGGCGTGCCGTAGGCCAGCGACGCGGCGTTCTGCCCGAGCCCCGTGCCGGTGCCTCCGGCCTCGAGCCCGAGCAGCTCGACGCCGAGATCCCGCACGAAGGGATGGAAGAGGCCGATGGCGTTGGAACCTCCACCCACGCAAGCGACCGCCACGTCCGGCAGCGCGCCCGCCTGTTCGAGCATCTGCGCGCGCGCCTCGACGCCGATGACGGACTGGAATTCGCGGACCAGGTACGGGTACGGATGCGGCCCGACCGCGGATCCGAGCAGGTAATACGTGCCGTTCGGGTCGGCGACCCAGTCGCGCAGCGCCTCGTCGATCGCCGCCCGCAGGGTCTTGTCGCCGCCCGTGACGGGGACGACCTCCGCGCCCAGCAGCTTCATGCGACCGACGTTCGGCGCCTGCCGCTCCATGTCGACGGCGCCCATGTAGACGACGCACGGCATGCCGAGCCGCGCGCATGCTGCAGCAGACGCCACGCCGTGCTGTCCCGCACCCGTTTCCGCGACGATGCGCTTCGCGCCGAGGCGCTTCGCGAGCAACGCCTGGCCGATCGCGTTGTTGATCTTGTGCGCGCCGGTGTGTGCCAGGTCCTCGCGTTTCAGCCAGACCTCCGCGCCCCAGCGACGCGACAATTCGCGCGCGAAAGTCAGTGGCGTCGGACGGCCCACCCACGTGCGCAGCTCCGCGTCGAGCTCCGCGCGGAATGTCGGGTCCGGGAGATAGCTGCGAATCCCCTCCTCCAGCCGGTCGAGCGCCGGCACCAGCGTCTCGGGCACGTAGCGGCCGCCGAAGGGCCCGTAGCGGCCGCGCTCGTCCGGAAACGCATCGCGCAGGGTCTGCGCGAGCAGCGCTTCCGGGTCGATCTGCAACGCCCTGTTTCTCATCGACTGATCTCCTGAGCGATCCCGGGCGCGGCTGCTGCGCGCGCCGCCCGGATGAATCCACGTATCCGCGCGGCGTCCTTCACGCCACGGCTGCTTTCGACGCCCGAACTCACGTCCACGCCAAATGGACGCACGGCGCGCACGGCCTCGCCGACGTTGCGCTCATCGAGCCCGCCCGCCAGTACCAGCTCCGTGAGTGGGGCCAGTCGCGCGGCGGCATTCCAGTCGCCGCGCTCGCCGACGCCACTGCGCGCGCTTTCCAGAAGGCAGCGCCGCGGCGTCGGAGACGGCAGCGACGCATCACCGCGCAGGACCGGCAGTACACGCTGTTCCCCGTGCAGGCGAAGGCGGGCAAGGTCCTCGAGATCCGTCTGCACCCAGTCCGGCCCGATGGCCGCAACCACCGCGTCCACCAAAGCCTGCGACGGGTGCAGGAACACCGCGACGCGTTCCACGCTGCTGGGGACGAACGCCTGCAATGCACGAGCTTCGTCGATGGACAGGTGGCGGAGCGAGTCCTCGTGGAACACGAAGCCCACTGCATTCGCGCCCGCGTCCGCTGCGGTCTCGATCGCCTCGCGCGTCCTCATGCCACAGATCTTGATCCAGAGTCCCGCCACGGCAACCTCAGGGCCGCGCCTTGCGGCCGGCATCCAGCAGTTCCTGGACTGCGCTTGCCGGGTCCGCGCGCCGCATCAGGCTGGTGCCGACGAGTGCGAGCCGGTAGCCGAGCTCCGCCACGCGCGCCGCATCCTCCGGCGTCTGCACGCCGCTTTCCGCGACACACGGCCAGGCGACCGGCACGCGGCCACGCAGTTCCGCGAACCGGCCGAAGTCGATCTGCAGCGTCTCGAGATCGCGGCAGTTGAGCCCCATCAGGACCTGCTCGTCGCGACCTTCGCGTTCGCGCGCGATCTCCCCGGCAGCCTGCAGGTCGTCGGCGTCGAAGGCCTCGAGCAGCACGAAGAGACCCTGCTCCGCCGCGCAATCGAGCATCGCAACGAGCCGGTCGCGCGGCACCAGTCGGACGATGAGCAGCACGCCGGACGCGCCGTACGCGCGCGCCTCGAGCACCTGGTAAGGGTCGACGAGGAAGTCCTTGCGCATCGCAGGGACGCCGTACGGTTGCAGCGTCTCGGCGGCGAGGCGCAGGTGTTCGAGGTCGCCGTCGAACCGCGTCGGCTCGGTGAGGATCGAGCAGACCGCCGCGCCGCCCTCTGCATACGCCTCGAGCCGTCGGACCGGGTCGACGGTACCCGCCGACAGATCCCCGAGCGACGGGGAACGGAGCTTCAATTCCGCAATGATGTCGAATCCGTGCCGCGCCAGGCGCAGTGGCGGTGCACGCCGCGTCCCCAGCACGGCCGCGCGCAGCGCCGACTCGGGAACGCGGTCTCGCGCCGCGGCGACCCGCTGCAGGCTGGCGTGGAGCATGTCGGAGAGCAAGCCCATGGAAAGCGGGACCTACAGAAAGGGGATAGGGGATAGGGGATAGGGGGTAGTGGAAGAGGTGCCACGACCAACGTGGGCAGCAGGATGAGAGCAAGCAGTGCGCGCAGCGTCCTTCACTACCCCCTACCCCCTGATCACTGATCACTCGCCCGGCGCCCGAACGCCGCGAGGCGTTCCAGAAGCCGGACTGCGTCGCCACGGTCAATGGCTTCGCCGGCCGCGCGGACGCCGTCGACGGTGGACGCGACGGCGCCGGTGACCTCGAGCGCAAGCGCGGCGTTGAGCACGATTGCGTCGCGATGAGGCCCACGGTCGCGTCCCTCGAACACGGCGCGCATCCCTGCTGCGTTGTGGATCGCATCGCCGCCGGCTAAATCGCCGGCCGTGCAGCGGCGCAGGCCAAATTCCGCGGCATCCTGCACGCGGCGCTCGACTCGCCCGGGCTGCACGTCATAGAGCTCGAAGGGACCCACCGGCGTCGCCTCGTCCCAACCGGGCTCGCCGTGGATCACGAACACGCGCTGGATCGGCATGCCCGCCAGCGTCTCCGCCATGAGCTTCGCGGCGTCGCTGCTGTACGCGCCGATGACGCTGAACGGGGGCTCGGCGGGATTGGTGAGCGGGCCCAATAGATTGAACACGGTACGAACGCCGAGCGCGCGGCGCACGGGCGCGACCTCCTTCATCGCCGGGTGATAGTGCGGCGCGAAGAGGAAGGTGAATCCCGTGGCGGCCAGGCACTGGCCGGCGGCCTGCTCATCGAGCGGCAGCGGCAGACCGAGGGCCTCCAGAAGGTCGGCGCTCCCGGAACGGCTCGAGACTGAGCGATTGCCGTGCTTTACGACCCGCACACCCATCGCGGCGACCAGCAACGACGCGCCGGTCGAGAGATTGAAGCTGCCCGACGCGTCGCCCCCCGTGCCGACGATGTCGACCGCCGGCGGGCCGGGTGGCAGGTTCGGCCGGCGCGCAAGCCCGCGCATCGCGCCCGCGAAGCCGCGCACCTCCGCGGGCGTGATGCCCTTGGACCGCAGCGCCGCCAGCAGTGCACCGGACATGGCTGGTGCAACGGAGGAATCGGTGAGCGCGACGAGCAGCTCGCCGGACTCGGCCTCGGTCAGGTCGCGCCGCTGCAGCAGCCGCTCCAGGATGTCGCGCATCTCGATCATCGCGTGGTCATCCCTGGGACTCGCGACGCCCGCCGCGGCACTGCAGGAAATTTCCCATGAGCGCCGGCCCGTCCGGCGTGAGGATGCTCTCGGGGTGGAACTGGACGCCCTCGAGCACGAACTCCTTGTGCCGCACGCCCATGATCTCGCCTTCCCGCGTCCGCGAGGTGACCTCGAGCACGGCCGGAAGGGTCTCCGGCTTTGCGATCAGCGAGTGATATCGACCAGCCGCGAACGGCCGGGGCAGACCGGCATACAGCCCGCGTCCGTCGTGCTCCACCTGCGAAACCTTGCCGTGCATCAGCCGGCCCGCGCGCACCACCTCGCCGCCGAAGGCCTCGACGATCGACTGGTGCCCGAGGCACACGCCGAACACGGGAATGCTTCCGGCGAACGCCTTGATCATGTCGATCGACACGCCGGCATCGCGCGGCGTGCCCGGCCCGGGAGAAATGCACAGGTGCGTCGGAGCCAGCGCCTTCGCTTCGTCCACCGTGATGGCGTCGTTGCGGTGCACGAGCACGTCGGCGCCGAGCACAAGGAATGCCTGCACGAGGTTGTAGGTGAAGCTGTCGTAGTTGTCGATCAGCAGCAGCCGCGGCGCGGTCATCACAGGCCCTCCCGCGCGAGCTCGAGCGCATGCCGCAGGACGGCGCTCTTGGCGAGCACCTCGCGGTATTCGCTGACCGGAACGCTGTCGGCGACGATGCCGGCGCCCGCCTGGAAGCTGTACGTGTCGCCGTGGAACACCATGGTGCGGATCGTGATCGCCTGGTCCATATCGCCGCCGTGGCCGAAATAGCCGACCGTGCCGCCGTAGAATCCGCGCCGCACGGGCTCCAGTTCGTCGATGATCTCCATCGCACGCACTTTCGGCGCCCCGACCAGCGTGCCGGCGGGAAACGTCGCTGCGAACAGGTCGAAGGCATCCTTGCCCGGCGCCAGCGTGCCATTCACGCCGCTCACGATGTGCATGACGTGGCTGTAGCGCTCGACCGAGCGATACGGCTGCACGTTCACCGAACCTGCCGTCGCGACGCGACCGAGGTCGTTGCGCGCGAGGTCGACCAGCATCACGTGCTCCGAGTTCTCCTTCGGGTCCGCGAGCAGTTCCTCCGCCAGGGCGACGTCTTGAGCCGGGTCTGCACCGCGCGGCCGGGTGCCGGCGATGGGACGCATCTGCGCGTGCGTGCCGTTCAGCTTAACGAGCGCCTCCGGCGACGAGCCGACGACGACTCGGTCGCCGAGATCGCAGTAGTACATGTAGGGCGACGGGTTGAGCAGGCGCAGCGCCCGGTACGTCTCGAAGGGATCCAGGTCGCAGCGGCCCGCGAAGCGCACCGACAACACCAGCTGGTAGACGTCGCCGGCCGCGATGTACTCCTTGGTGCGCGCGACACCCTGCAGGAACTCTTCCTCGGAGAGGCTCGCACTCGGCGCGCTGAAGCTTGCCTGCCAGGCCGGGCCCGGCAGGCCACCTCGCAGAGCGCGGATGACCTCGCGGCGCAGACTCTGGCGCTCGTGCTCGGAACCGGCGTGCAGCAGTGCAGCGCGGCGTGTCAGGTGGTCGAACACCAGCAGCGAGCGTGGCGCCACGTAGTGCGCATCGGGGCAATCGTCGTCGACCCGCGCCTTCGAGGGCAGGCGCTCGAAGTAACGCACGAGGTCGTAGCTCGCGACGCCGACCAGGCCGCCGAGCAGCGGGAAGCCGTGGCTCGCGATGTCCGGATGGGGCGCCTCGGCCAGCGCACGGCGCAAGGCCGAAAGCAGTTCGGCCTGGTCCTGCGGTCGAGCCAGGCGCTCCCGGCCGATGCGCAGCCCGGTGGCATCCAGCCGGAATTCGAGGCAGTCACCGAAGCCGACGAAGGAATATCGCGCCAGGCGCTCGCCGCCCTCCACGCTCTCCAGCAGGAAGCGGGGCTTGAAGGGCTTCAGCTTCAGGTAGGCCGACACCGGGGTGTCGAGGTCGGCAGCGATGTCGAACAGACTGGTCGTCACTTTCGGTTCCTCTGTCGCGAGGACCCGGGGACGAACAACAAAAAACCCATCCCCGGTGGCTCGCGGAGATGGGTCCTGGAATCCTGCAAACGAGACGTGCGCGCCCGGCCCCACTCCTAGGAGTGGCGCCACCACCAGCGGCGATCGAGCTCAATGTCCGGGAGCGCGTTCATCTCGCACCGCAGTATCCACGGGGCCGCAAAGAGCGTCAAGAAACGTCGCGCACTGCGCCGAACGCCGCCGAAGTCGCGAATCGCGCGTAGGCCCGCAACGCCTTGGATTCCAGCCGCTTGCGGAGCGCCGCGGGCCGCCAGGCCTCGCGGCCCCGGGCCTCCATCGCCGCTCGCCGACGCTGCAGCTCGGTCTCCGGCACGGCGAGAAGGATACGACGGTTCGGGATGTCCACCTGGATCTCGTCACCGTCCTCGACCAGCCCGATCACGCCGCCCGCCGCCGCTTCCGGGGAAACGTGGCCGATGGACAGCCCCGACGTAGCGCCGGAGAACCGCCCGTCCGTGATCAGCGCGCAGGTCTTTGCCAGTCCCCGTGCCTTCAGCAGCCCGGTGGGCTTCAGCATCTCCTGCATTCCGGGTCCGCCGCGCGGGCCTTCATACCGGATGATGACCACGTGGCCCGGCTGCACCTTGCCGGTCATGATGCCGGCCCCGGCATCGTTCTCGCTTTCGAAGACGATCGCGTGGCCCGTGAACTGGAGCACCGACGCATCCACGCCTGCGGTCTTCACGATGCAGCCGTCCGTGGCGAGGTTGCCGTAGAGCACGGCGAGCCCTCCGTCCTCGCTGAAGGCATGAGCCGGATCCCTCACCACGCCCGCGCTTCGGTCGAGGTCCAGCTGCGGATAACGGCGCGACTGGGAAAATGGCTCGGTGGTGCGCACCCCGCCGGGCGCGGCCCGGTAGAACTCGTGAACTCCTGCGTCCGGCGATCGGCCGACGTCCCATTGATCGAGCGCGGCACCCAGGGTCGGGGCATGCACCGTCCGCACGCCACAGTGAACCAGCCCGGCGCGATCGAGCACGCCGAGGATCCCCATGACGCCGCCGGCGCGATGCACGTCCTCGATGTGCACACTGGACACCGACGGGGATACGGCGCACAGGTGCGGCGTCGAGCGGGAGATTCGATCGATGTCCTGCATCGTGAACGGCACCTCCGCCTCGTGTGCCGCGGCGAGCAGGTGCAACACCGTGTTCGTCGATCCGCCCATCGCGACGTCGAGCCGCATCGCGTTCTCGAATGCCTCGAACGTCGCGATGCCGCGCGGCAGCGCGGTCGCATCGTCCTGCTCGTACCAGCGCGTCGTGAGCTCCACCACGAGTCGTCCGGCGCGCAGGAAAAGTTCGCGCCGGTCCGCATGGGTCGCGACGACCGTGCCGTTTCCCGGCAGGGCGAGGCCGAGCGCCTCGGTCAGGCAGTTCATCGAATTCGCGGTGAACATGCCGGCGCAGGATCCGCACGTCGGGCACGCGCTGCGCTCGTAGGCGAGCCGCTGCTCGGGCGGCGATGCGGGGTTCGCTGCCACGACGATGGTATCCACCGCGTCGATCGAGAGCGTCTCCCCGGCCCAAGTGACCTTGCCGGCCTCCATGGCGCCACCGGACACGAACACGCAGGGGATGTTGAGCCGCAGGGCCGCCATCAGCATCCCGGGCGTGATCTTGTCGCAGTTCGAGATGCAGACCATGGCGTCCGCGCAGTGCGCATTGACCATGTACTCGATGCTGTCGGCAATGAGGTCGCGCGACGGCAGCGAGTAGAGCATTCCGTCGTGGCCCATGGCGATGCCGTCGTCCACGGCGATGGTGTTGAACTCGCGCGGGACGCCGCCCGCGGCGCGGATCTCCTCCCCCACGAGCCGGCCGAGGTCGCGGAGGTGGACGTGGCCCGGCACGAATTCGACGAAGGAATTGACGACCGCGATAATCGGCTTGCCGAAGTCGCCATCCGTCATCCCGGTGGCGCGCCAGAGGGCGCGCGCTCCGAGCTGCAGTGGGCCTTCGGTGGTGGTGCGCGAACGATAGACCGGCATGGAGTCACCCCTTGCTGCGCGAACGCAGGTCGCCGGGAATTCTCCCGCGGCCTAGAATGGAATGCACTGGGGATCCTACGGACGCCTGCCGTGAACCAACCATCGCTGGGCGGAATCCCGCTCGACCGGATCGCCGCCTGCTTCGAGCAGGAGAAGGTCGAGTACGAGCGCAGGCACCCGCAGTCACGGCAGCGGGCCGGCCACGGCATCGCCGGCTTCTATGACGGTGTGCCGATGCACTGGATGCTGGACTGGTCGATGCCCTTCCCCTTCCTGGTGGCAGAGGCACACGGTGCGGTGCTTCGGGACATCGACGGCAACGAGTTCGCCGACTTCTGCCTGGGCGACACGGGCTCGATGTTCGGGCACTCCCCCGGTCCCGTCGCCGAGGCCATCCGGCAGCAGGCCGGCAAGGGCCTGACCTACATGCTGCCGACCGAGGACGCCGTCGCGGTCGGGCGGCTGCTCGCCGAGCGCTTCGGCCTGCCGCACTGGCAGGTGGCGACGACCGCAACCGATGCCAACCGGTTCGCGCTGCGGGTCGCGCGTGCCGTCACCGGCCGCGCGAAGATCCTGGTCTTCAACGGCTGTTACCACGGCACGGTGGACGACACGTTCGTCCGGCTCGTCGGCGGCGTCGCCGTGAACCGGCCCGGCCTGCTCGGGCAGGTCGTCGATCTCACCCGGCTCACTCGAGTCGTGGAGTTCAACGACCTCCCGGCGATGGCCGAGGCCCTGTCGCATCGCGATGTCGCCTGCGTGATCACCGAGCCGGTGCTCACGAACTCCTGCATGGTGCTGCCGAAGGCGGGCTTCCATGCCGAACTGCGCCGGCTCACGCGCGAAGTCGGCACGCTGCTCCTGATCGACGAGACACACACGATCTCGACCGGGCGCGGCGGCTACACGCGTGCACACGGTCTCGAACCGGACCTGTTCGTCCTCGGCAAGCCGATCGCGGGCGGCGTGCCGGCAAGCGTCTGGGGATTCACCGACGACGTCGCGCGGCGCCTGACGGACGTGCGCCACCGCATGCCGGCGGGGCACTCGGGCATGGGCACGACGTTGTCGGCAAACGCGCTCGCACTGGCGGCGATGCGCGCGACCCTCGAGCAGGTGATGACGCCCGAGGCCTACGAGCACATGGAGCAGCTGGCCGCGCGGCTGTTCGCCGGTCTGCACGAAACCATCTCCCGACGGCACCTGCCCTGGCACGTGGTGCGCGTCGGCGCGCGCGTCGAGTTCATCTGTGCGCCCGGGCCGCTCACCAACGGCACGGAGGCCGAAGCGGCACATGCCCCGGCACTCGAGCAGGCGATACACCTGGGGCTGCTCAACCGTGGATGTCTTATCGCACCGTTCCACAACATGATGCTGGCGTGCCCCGCAACGACGGCCTCTCAGGTCGAGAACCTGTGCGCGGCGTTCGCGGAGGTGGTCGCCCAGCTCATGGGGCCACGCCAGCAGGAGTGACCCGAAGGCCTGAGGAGACGAGCTGATGGACCTGCAATCGCTGATCGACATCATCGGTGCCGACGGAGTGCTGACGGGCGACGACGTCCGGGCGCGTTCCGTGGGCTGGGCCGACCACAGCCCGTGCCAGGCGCTCGCGATCGTGAGGCCTGCCACGACGGAGCAGGTCTCGCGCGTACTTGCCGCATGCAACGCGGCGCGCCAGCCGGTCGTGACCTTCGGCGGGCTCACGGGGCTGGTGCGTGGGTGTGTCGCGGGACCCGGCGAGATCGGACTGTCGCTCGAGCGCATGAACCGCATCGAATCCGTGGACGTCGTCGGCCGGACCATGACCGTGCAGGCCGGGGTCCCGTTACAGGTCGTCCAGGAAGAGGCCGAGAAGCAAGGGCTCCTGTACCCGGTGGACTTCGGCGCGCGCGGCTCCGCGCAAATCGGCGGCTGCGTCGCGACCAATGCCGGCGGGAAC
>Ga0316604_10000607_pt1 | contig 40726 bp, 32 predicted proteins | sample OWC_soil_day20_C_FD_207650 | JGI IMG/M metagenome (GOLD analysis project Ga0316604, IMG submission 207650) | Wetland soil microbial communities from Old Woman Creek delta, Ohio, United States - OWC_soil_day20_CT | ecosystem: Environmental > Terrestrial > Soil > Wetlands | place: USA: Ohio...
TAACTTCCGAGCAACCAAGTGCCTGCTGGTCAATCGCTTTTGCGCTTGGCTAGCTTTGCTGTTCCCTAACATGCATTTTGCATAACCTTCGAATAATTCGCTTGACTTTTCTTAGCAGGTTTAATTTCTCCTAATAAGCCGGTTTTGGTGTTGCCGCTGTCTGCAGCACCAGAGCCGTGCGAATTTAGGGGGAATATATATTTGAGGAACAAAGGCATAAATAATGCGATGAAGATAATGGCTGATTTTGAGCGTGGCTATTATTATGCGAAACAAAGGAACGAAGAATTGGATAATACTTTGCCGGAGCTTTTGGAATTGGCAGAGGTGTTTACTGAGGTTAAGGGAGATAACGCTGAACTAGCGAGGGGGATGGCGGCTTATTATGCTGAACAGGCGCGGATGGCGAGAAAGAAGTGAAGGAGAATGGGGAGTAAATATCTGTTATGCTAGTGGCGATGGGGTTATTTGTAGCCGATGTTTCAACCGGGACGGGGCTGGCAATAGAAGAAGTTGAGAAATTGAAACAGAACTAAAAATGGATATATATTGTTAATGAAAACGCTTGGAGACTTAGTTGGTTTCGAAGCGTTTTCATTTTTTTGTGTGCTGCACGATAGTAATTCAGTGCTGCTGATGTAACAGCGAAAAGTTGACAGAAAAGGAACGTCCCCGCTGTCACCCCCTAGCGCCGAAGTATTGATACTGTGGCGAAACTTGGTTTTAATCATCCATTTGGACCACTGGCACTAGCCGACATGATAGGTAATGATACTGTTCTTTCTATTATGGAAGTATTATTTAAAGGCTTTGGCGATTCAAAATACCGGCCTTGTCCATTACTTAGGAAGATGGTGCAAGCGGGATAGCTAGGTCGTAAGACAGGGAAAGGTTTTTATGACTATAATAACGACAAGTAAAATAAACAATTATAGTAGGAAGGCCTCTAATTATGATAGAGTGTATTATGGGAGAATTATGCGATTGTTAATATAATGAAAATGGTTGACTTCTCATCCGATGCCGCAGTTTTAATGGAAAAGGAAATGCATTTTAAAGCAGCGAAGGTATATATTGACGGTAAAAAGACAGCAAAATCATCTGATGGAGGACTGTCTCATTCTATCTGCACGAGCAAGGAGATGCAAGCTTTATGACTCCAAAATTAGAAGAATTCAAGACCGCGATGTCTGCCGTCCGTGAACGGATAGCTACCGCGAAGCGGCGCGGAACGCATTGCGGCTTTATTGATTATCACGGGTGCATTTCTGTGTGCAACGAACTTATAGCCATTCTTGAAGACGCAGGTAAGGCCGCTGTGCGTGGCGACTGCGAGTACGCCTATTCCGTTGCTGTCCTTATTCTCGTCAACTGCGCTAAACTTGCCGGCTCTGCTGATGACAGCGCGGGTGGCATTACCAATACGCGAGGTTATGTTGAGGAGGTTTTGAAAAAAGCCTGCTCCTGTGTGGAACATGGTTCTGCCGAAGGTGAATTCATATTTCTCCAGTCCTTGAAAGACAGCCGGAACAAGGTATTTGACGGTTGGGACGAATTCGCCTACGATCTACTCCTGGCAACTGCTGGACTGGCAACTGTCAAGAATGTCAATAAGTTGTACGCTGTTCTGGATGAATTTGACGCAAAGCTTTCGCGAAAAGAGTATTCTTCCTGGCACTTGGAAAGCGACCGTCTTGTCCGCCTGGCGGCGATTACAGCGATTGACGGCGAGCAAGCCGCCGAAAAGTTCGTAGCTGACAATATTCAATACGACGCTATACGCCGTATAGCTATTTGCAATTCTCTGGATAAGAGCGATTTTCATTGTGCGGAAAGGTTGTGCCGCGACAAAATCAATTCTACTGACCGCGACTATTATTGGACACAGGAATGGTACGATATGCTGTTCGAGGTGTATTCAAAGTCCGGCGACAAAGAGCGGCAAGCCGAACTTGCGGAAGATCTACTGATCGGCAAGCACGATACGAAATATTACACTATTCTTAAACAACTGCTTTTCGAGAAAGGTTTATGGAAAACGGAGTATCCGTCACTTTTAGCAAAGCTTGCCCAGAATCTACCATACAATATGTACATGGGCATTCTGTCAGAGGAAGACGAAACCCGGCGATTGCTAGAACAACTTATAATCTACCCATCCGAAGTTTTCACATATGGTAAGCAACTGTCCACGGATTTTCCAGCAGAAACCTATGTCCTTTGCCTTGATGAAATCCGCAGACAAGCCGCCGAAGCTGACAACCGTATAAAGTACAAGAAGGTCTGCGGTAATATAAAGAAGCTGTTTGATTATGGTGGTAATAATGAGGTGAGCCGTATCATTGAAGAGCTAAAAGCAAAGTATCTACGCCGCCCTGCGATGATTGAAGAATTGGATGGATTGGCGATAAGACTGGCGAAGAAGAGCCTATAATTAGAAACAGGTGGAAATTAAAAATCGCCATGACCTGTGGGTGTTGGAAGCACTCACAGGCTCATGCAGGTGTATACGCACCTACACGCAGCAGCTTTAGCTGCCCATGACGACAATTTATATTATACTCTTTTCCCATTTTTTGGGCAAGTGGGGGTAGGGCTAAGGGGTATAGATGATTGTTGGTTTGATGCAGTAGGCTGGGGCTTAATGCGAATTTCTATTACAGCATGTAACAGCGGGCAGGCGGTATTCTGGTTCTTTTTGGTTCTATAAACCGGTCTGTTTGTTTTTACTCTAAACTATGAAGTAAGGCGCAGTGTAGGTTAGCTATGAGCTAATACCTGACTGCGCTTTTTGATTTCCTCCTAATAAGCCGGTTTTGGTGCTGCGCTAGTCTGCAGCACCAAAACCGTGCGAATTTAGGGGGGATATATATTGAGTGACAAAGGCATAAATGATGCGATGAAGATAATGGCTGATTTTGATCGCGGCTATTATTATGCAAAACAACGGAACGAAGCTTCTGCCGGAAAAAATAGTTTGTCGGAAATGTTGGATTTGGTGGAGATATTTTCTGAGGTAGATGGATATAATGCTGAACTAGCTAAGGGGATGGCTGCTTATTATGCGGAGCAGGCGCGGATGACGAGAAAGAAGTGAGGGGGAGTTAAGTGGCTTGCTTATCTGACTAATAGTGCTGATAAAGAGGAGATGGCTATGAACGAACCAGCAATTAAAAAGGCGTTAAAAGCCGAAGAAATCTTCTTAAAGCGGGATAAAGAACGTTACTTATATGAGATGCGGGAAAAAGCTCTGCATGACCATGTATCAGCTATCAGCTCGGCGAAAGAAGAAGGACTAGAGGAAGGCCTGCGAAAAGGACGTGTAGAAGCAAACTGTGAAACCGTGGTAAGGCTACTGGCGATGGGGTTATCTGTAGCCGAAGTTTCAGCAGGGACGGGGCTGCCAATCGAAGAAGTTGAGAAATTGAAACAGAACTAAAAATAGATATATATATAAACGCTTCGAGACCTATTGGGTTTCGAAGCGTTTATATTTTTTGCGCTGCACGATAGTAATTCAATTCAGTGCTGCTGATGTAAAAGCCGAAAGGGTGACAGTCTGACGTCCCCCGCTGTCACCATAGGCATGGTAGTAATAAGATATTCTGAGAAAATCAAAAATTTTTAGTAACCCTTTCACTCGAATTAATAATTTGTGCTGATGGTGATGCTTCATATTGGCGGTCGATTATATTAAAAATGATAGCTAGTGCTCAATATTAAAAAGCGTCCTCCGGGGCGTTTGCTTTATGACTAAAATTAAGGGAGAACATGATCATGTCCAACGTCAATTGCAAATTAACCGACTGCAAATATCACGGAATTGAAACCTGTACCGCCCGTCGTGTTGGCTTTGGATGAAATAAAGGCTGCCAATGTAAGCGGATGTTAGATCTGGTGATAGAGTGGAAGTATAAATTATCGAGGAGTTGTTAGGACATCATTAATTTATTTCGTATATTCTTTCTTATTTAGTAAAATCTATATAAAGTATTTGACAAATACTGAAGAGATGAGTTATATGGCACGTGATGTTATGTGTACTGTTGAGAACTGCAAATTTTGGGAAACTGGTCGCGTTTGTATTGCTTAAGTAATCGAATTTAATGTTGATGAGGTAGCAACAAGGCTGGATATACGGGAAAAAACTTAGTTGTCATACTTTTGTGCAACCCAATATAGTGTGAGAACTATTAGAATCAAGTAGTTTAGATATGGAGAATAGGGTGAAAGAATAATTTTAGTTAACACATTTTAGGCTTGGGGAAGACTAAAATCAAGTTCAAGCCACTCGTTAATGGGTGGCTTGAAAGTTTATATGTTAATCATTTGTACGTGATAGGAGATTTAGATGGGGAAAAAGCTAGGCGGTTTCGAACGGGTATTAATAATTCGTTTAAGTGCTATCGGAGATGTAATCCAAGCTTCGCCGGTTGCACAAGCCCTAAAAAAATTCTTTCCTCATTCAAGAATTTCATGGGTTGTGGAAACCAAATCAAAAGACGTTGTGGAAGGAAATAGTAACCTTCAACATGTTTTTGTTTGGCCAAGAAAAGAATGGGAGGCTGAGGCAAAGAAGACCGGGAATGTATATAAACTTATTAAACGTAACTGGAATTTTATCACTAAGATTCGACAACAGCGTTTTGATATTGTCATTGATCTTCAGGGGATGTATCGCAGCGATTTTATCTCTTATTTTAGTGGTGCAAAGCATCGTATTTGTTTGCCCAATCCTCCTGAGCCTTGTGTCGGAGCTAATATTTATACCCCGAACAGAGCTTTTTCGACTGTGTACGAAAGATATTTAAGTGTATTATTACACTTCGGTATAGAAGAAGCTCAACCGATTTTGGAAATGCCTCTAACAGCAGCCGCGGAAATATATTCCAGATATTTTATGATTAATCATGGCCTTCAAGCTCGTAATTTTATTATATTCAATCCTTCAACAAGCTGGCCATCGAAGTGCTGGGCCTTGGAGAATTTTGCTAAGTTGGGGGACATGTTAGCAGCCGAGTTTAAAATGCCGATTGTTGTTTTTGGGGATAAAAGTGATAAATATATGGCACAAGCCATTTCTATGCAGATGAATAATCCGATTATCGACGCAACAGGAAGCATGACCCTCAAAGAGTTAGGCGCTGTTGCTAAACAAGCAGGTATTTTTATTAGCGGCGATACCGGACCGTTATATATTGCTCAAGCCTTACAAGTGCCGACAGTAGCATTATTTGGAGTTACCAGTGCTATGTATTATCAGCGGAACTTACCTAATCAAATTGCATTGCAAGGCAAAGAGAATTCTATAGGTAATCTAACTGTAAATGAAGTTTTACAAGCTGTCCGGTTAATACTTACCAAGAAAAAGCTTGATCCTTTGTCAATGAAAAACGATAAAGAAAAGTATCTGTTTTTACGTAGTTTTCAATCAAGGAAAAGATTACATTGATTTTTCAATGTAGGAAGAATTTAGATGTAGGCAGAAATTAGAGTTATTTAGATCTATGAAAAGTTGTCTTTTAGAAGGCATTACTAATATTTAGCCTATAATATATATATATTTATTTATTAGAGATGGGGGGAGAAACGTAAGATGATACGGTTTTTACCGACTACATTATTGTTTATACCTCTAAGTATTATTGCCGAAATTTTACACTGGGGACCTCTGGTGCAGTTTTTATTAGCTGCAATGGCTATTTTACCGTTAGCTGTTTACATGGGATTTGCTACGGAAGAACTCGCCCTTTATACGAATCCTAAAGTTGGAGGATTTTTAAATGCTACTTTTGGGAATGCAACCGAGTTAATTATTGCTTTATTTGCTTTAAAACAAGGGCTGTTTGATGTCGTAAAAGCATCCATAGTTGGTTCAATTCTGGGAAATTCTCTGTTAGTACTGGGGGCTAGTATGTTTGCTGGAGGATTGAAAAATGGAGTGCAGGGTTTTGGTAAAAAAACGGTAGATTTTTCAAGCACAATGCTTACTTTTTCCGTTATTGGCTTATGTATACCTGCAATATTTCTTCACGCTGTCCGGCCTGAGTTAGTGGATACCTGGGAATATGAACCGCTTAGCCTGCTTATTGCAGTGGTAATGCTGATTATTTATCTAATGGGATTGTATTTTTCTTTTAAAACTAATCACGATTTATTTGGAACGGAAGGACATGAAGAAGTATTGCCTAAATGGTCCCTTCGCAAGGCGATTAGTGTGCTTGTTGGTGCAACACTTTTTATTGCTTGGGAAAGTGAAATATTAGTAGGAGCTATTAAACCTGTGACTCAGAGTATAAACATAAATCCGTTTTTTGTGGGGATCATTATCATTCCTCTGATTGGTAATGCTGCCGAACATAGTACGGCAGTTTGGATGGCGATTAAAAACAAAATGGATATTGCAACGGAAATTGCTATTGGTTCTAGTCTTCAAATTGCATTATTTGTAACGCCCTGCCTGGTTATTGTAGGCGCACTCATTAATAGAACCATGAGTTTAATATTTAATATTTTTGAGATAGCTTCCCTTATAGTTGCGGTTATTATTGTCAACCGTGTAGCCGGGGATAATGAGTCGAACTGGTTAGAAGGACTTCAGTTATTGGCTGTTTATATAATAGTGGCGGTGTGTTTTCTTTGGATTCGGTAATCTAACCTTGCTGATAATAATGTTGCTAAAATTTGTTTGTTGAACAAGGTATCTATACTTGGTAGAATGAAATGGCTTATGAGCAATATAAATATGTTTTATTAAAATGAATTTTATAAGCCAATGTAGGGAAGGTGGTGCTATTTGATTACGAACGAACTCAGTAAAGAAAGACTGAAGATTATAGAAACTGTAATTTTTTTAATTATAACTATCATTATACTACGCCTTGTATGGTTACAACTCCTGTTTGGTGCAGAGTTTAACGAAAAATCTGATAACAATCGAATTCGAATCCTCTCGATTACTGCTCCCCGTGGCACATTTTATGACCGAAACGGAATTCCGCTCGTCACAAGTCGCCCGGGGTTTTCTGTTTCTCTTGTGCCAATAGACGAGCCTATCTCTGATGATGTTATAAATCGATTAGCACCTTTACTGGAGATGAAACCAAGTGATATAAAAAATAAGATTACACAGAATAATGTGTTAGCGCCGGTTCGGATAAAGGATGATGTAAATCAAGATACTTTAACTAAAATTGCGGAACGAAAAAGTGAGTTGCCAGGCGTAGTCATAGAAGTTCAGGCCGTCCGAAACTATATAAATCAAGAGTTAGCTGCACATTTGTTTGGGTATGTTGGTGAAATTAGCGATGCTGAATTAAAACTAAAAAAGACTGAAGGATATACTCCAGGCTCGCTTGTTGGTAAATTCGGTCTTGAAAAAGTTTATGATCAAGAAGTACGGGGAGAAGACGGTGGGCAACAAATAGAGGTTGATGTTGAAGGAACACCGACTAGAATAGTTGGGAAAAAGGAACCTGTACTTGGAAATGAATTGGTTTTAACTATTGATGCAAAAATACAAAAAGCTGCAGAGAAAGCTATGGATGATCGATTGCGGTTTTTACAAGATAAATTTGGCAACCCGAATGCAAAAGCTGCTGCTGCGGTTGTTATGAACCCACAGACTGGTGAGATTCTTGCTCTAGTAAGTCGGCCAGTTTTTAACCCAAATATTTTCAATGGTGGAATATCTTCTAAAGACTGGAAAAAAATAAACGACAATCCCTTTAATCCAATGCAAAACAGAACAATTAGCGCAGAATACCCACCAGGTTCATCGTTTAAAATCGTAACCGGATCGGCTGCTTTGGAAGCTGGCAAGGTTACAAGTGAAGAGAAAATTATGGATAGCGGAACACATTGGTTGGTTCCTAAAGGTAATGCGCATAATATGGCGCTGGGCTGGGTTGATTTCAATGTTGCAATGGCTAAGTCGGATAATGTATATTTTTATGAATTAGGAAATCGCTTGGGTATCGATTTATTAGAAATATGGGCGCGTAATTTTGGGTTAGGGTCACCAACAGGAATTAATTTACCAGGTGAATCTGAAGGATTAGTAGCTAATAGAAAATATAAAATGAAAGTTTACGAAGAGGAGTGGTATTTGTCAGAAACTTTTGATGCAGCAATTGGACAAGGATTTCAGCTTGTTACTCCTTTGCAGATGGCAAGTGTTGTTTCGCAAATAGCAAATGGTGGTCATCGATATCGACCATATCTTGTAAGTAAAATACTATCGCCAAGCGGAGAAGTAATAAAGACTTTTGAGCCTGAAGAATTAGGTAAAGTTAATATTTCCGAAAAAAATTTAAAAACCGTTAGAGAGGCCTTAAGAGACGTTATTTCGCCCCGTGGAACTGCAGGCTATATATTTGAAAACTTCCCTATGCAAATTGCTGGGAAGACAAGTACAGCTGAAAATTCACATGGGGATGACCACGGATGGTTTGTAGCCTATGGTCCATTTGATAATCCGACTCTTGTAGTTGCTGTCGTTGTAGAACAGGGGGGATATGGTTCAGATTCGGCTGCACCGATTGCCAGGAAGATATTTGAGGCGGCGTTTAATCTCCCATCCCATAAGGATATGGCTGATTTGTATGCTGAAGAAATTACGGCGAAAACTGTAAATTCAAATCTTGAACCTGTTGATACAAAACTATAGCATACCCAATTTAAAATGTTAACAATATGTGTTTCCAGTGCAAAAATTAAAACTAGATTTTCACCCCAGTATATTAGCAGCGTTTTGCATTTCTAAATTATATAGTACTCCGATTATAGAAAAAGCAGGGACTTTGGGGTGAAATTTTTTGTCAAACCAGCCTATAATTAGAAACAGGTGGAAATTAAAAATCGCCATGACCTGTGAGTGGTGAGACACTCCCAGACTCATGCAGGTGACCGAAGCACCTACACGCAGCAGCTAGCTGCCCATGACGACAATCTATATTATACTCTTTTTCCATTTTTTAGGCAAGGCTTGGCATGCCGGGGGTATAGATGATTGTTGGCTTGATGCAGCATGCTGGGGCTATATGCGAATTTCTATTACAGCATGTTACAGCAGATAGGCGGTATTAAACGTCTGTTTGTTTTTATTCTAAATGATGAAGCAATGCGCAGTGTAGGTTAGCTATGAGCTAATACCTGACTGCGCTTTTTGATTTCCTCCTAATAAGCCGGTTTTGGTGCTGCTCTAGTCTGCAGCACCAGAGCCGTGCGAATTTAGGGGGAATATATATTGAGTGACAAAGGCATAAATGATGCGATGAAGATAATGGCTGATTTTGATCGCGGTTATTATTATGCAAAACAACGGAACGAAGCATTGGATAATACTCTGCCGGAGCTACTGGAATTGGCAGAGGTGTTTACTGAGGTTAAGGGAGAAAACGCTGAACTTGCGAGGGGGATGGCGGCTTATTATGCCGAGCAGGCGCGGATGGAGAGGAAGAAGTGAAGGGGAGTTAAGTGGCTTGCTTATCTGACTAATAGTGCTGACAAAGCGGAGATGGAGGAGATGGCTATGAACGAACCGGCAATTAAAAAGGCGCTGAAAGCCGAAGAAATCTTCTTAAAGCGAGATAAAGAGCGCTACTTATATGAGATGCGGGAAAAAGCTCTGCATGACCATGTATCGGCTATCAGCTCGGCGAAAGAAGAAGAAAAACGTGAAACGGCGATAAGGCTATTGGCGATGGGGTTATCTGTAGCCGATGTTTCAACCGGGACGGAGTTGTCAATTGAAGAAGTTGAGAAGTTAAAACAGAACTAAAAATAGATATATATTTAAACGCTTCGAGACCTATTGGGTTTCGAAGCGTTTTCATTTTATTGTGTGCTGTGCGGCAGCATTTCAGTGCTGCTGATGTAAAAGCCGAAAGGGTGACAGTGGGGAACGTCGTCCCCTGCTGTCATTACAAGCCTATTTTGATATGGTATAGAGAAGATGCATGTGTATAATAATCAATATAATAAGTGGTTACAACTCACTTGAATAGGGGGCGGATAGGATTTGTAGTCAATTTATTGAATATGACGATAGCAGCTCCAGCGGTAGCATTATACGGATACGGCGTTAGCAGGACTTCGGGGTGGCAAATACCATTTAATATGAAGCTGATTTTATTGGAGGAAATAACAATGGTAATATTGGTTGAATAAGTAACGGCTTGCTAAACCAAATTGAGGAAAAGGATAAGGGAGAGTAGCTTGTGAAATATGTTCGCGCTGTAAATATATTATTTAATCGGCTCAAGATGAATTATAAAGAATATCCTGACCGTCGTCCCAAGCGGGCGATACCGGTGGTAAAACCGGATTTGACTGGCTTTTTGCGGAGCGGACAGGCTCAGGCGGTGTGGTTTGGGCATTCTACAGTTTTAATTCAGGCCGAGGGTAAGACTATTCTCTGTGATCCGGTGCTAACTGAACTTTTTTTCGTATTTACCCTGTTTACTGGAAAAAGATTTACTAAAGAGCTGCCGTTAACAATACGGGAGATGCCGGTTATCGATGTTCTTCTTTTATCTCATGATCACTATGACCATATGGACCGTCGGACAATTTTGGCGCTAGAAAGCAAAGTCAAACATTTTTGTGTACCCTGCGGTCTTCGGGATCACCTTGAGAAGTGGGGCATCGCGAAAGATAAGATAACCGAACTTTCATATGGGGAAACAGCAAATATATCTGATCTGGTGTTTATCTGTACTCCAAGCCGCCATTTTTCGGGGCGGCGGTTGAATGACCGTAACAAATCTCTATGGTGTTCATGGGTGATTACTGGTAAACAAACCAACGTATTTTTCAGCGGCGATGGGGCCTATGGTCCGCATTTTAAGGAAATTGGCGATAATTTTGGTCCGTTTGATGTTACTTTTATGGAATGCGGTCAGGCGAATGCAGCGTTTGGAAATATTCATATGATTCCTGAAAAGGCGGTACAGGCTCAGCTTGACCTTAACGGAAAGCTTATGGTGCCGATTCACTGGGGGATGTTTAGTCAGTCAAATACCGACTGGATTGCTCAGGTGGAGCGGCTGCTCCGGGCGGCTACTGGCAAAGGCGTGGCGGTGGCTACACCGATGATCGGTGAGATAATAACAATTGGCCTGGAAAATTATCGTGGTTGTTTCTGGTGGAGAAAGTACCGGTAGAAAAAATATATCTCAGGTTAAAGACAGAAAGTCTTGGCGGAGATAACGCCAGGACTTTTACTTTTTCATTGGTGCTGCACGATAGTAATTCAGTGCTGCTGATGTAAAAGCCGGTAAGGTGACAGCGGGGAACGTCCCCGCTGTCACCCCCCAGATCTTCTTAAGGCGGATAAAAAAGTTCTTTCCGTATAAGAAAAATAATATAATTAGCGCCCTTCGGGGCGCTTTCTTTATGACTAAAATGAGGAGGCCAACCGTCGTTGGACAGCTTATGTTGGTTGTATCATATAAGTATCATAAATGGCAAATAATGTTAACTTCTCAAAGGATTGGATGTAATGTTTGAGTATGGTCCCAAAAAGTATTAAGGATATTTAATTAATAGGGGCGGTTAGAGTTGTAGTAAATAACTTTTAAATTTGAGAGGGGCAATGAAAAATGAGTGTGAATCAAACAATTGATGCTTCGAAAATGTTAGGTGCTTTGGAGTTGGCAAACCCTGTGACGATCACAAGTGAGTCTGGTATTTTAACTTTGACTGCCGATAGTAACAGCTTTATAGCTGAAGGCTCTGAGACTATTACCAGTATTGTTGGTAATGATGATGTGACGCATGGGATCTATGTTATTACCTGGAGTACCGCTAGGACGCTTACTTATAGTGCATCGGCACTGGTGTTGGTTGGTCAGGCTGATAAGACTACTGCTGCCGGTGATGTAGGGGTGTATCAGCTTAATGATGGTGTTGTGACTGAGTTGTTATACCAGCCAATTGCCGGTTATGCGGCTGCTTCGCATGTACATGCTGTGGCGACGGATTCCAGCAATGGATTCATGTCCAGCGCGGATAAAACAAAGTTAGACGGGATCGCAACTGGCGCAGAGGTGAACCAGGATGCTTTTGCTAATGTACTGGTAGGCGATACGACGATTGCGGCTGATGCAGAAACGGCGACTGTTGAATTTGAGGCTGGGACAAATATTGCTTTGACTGCTGACGCTACGAATAAGAAGGTGACTATCGCGGTAAGCGGTCAAGTGGCGAGTGCAGCGGCTGCAGATACGGCTGCGGCTTGTACCGGGAATGCCGCAACTGCGACGAAGCTGGCAACTGCTAGAACGATCAGTTTAACGGGCGATGTCACGGGGAGTGGTACCTTTGACGGATCAGGAGATCTTGCCATAGCAACTACCGGAGTAGAAGCCGCCAAGTTAACGACTGCAAGAACTATAGCGCTTGCAGGAGCAGTAACAGGTAGCGGAACTTTTGACGGCAGCGGAGATTTGTCGATCACGACTAGCGCTGGGACAGTAACGCCGCATGGAAAATCAATGTTTACCTCTAGCGGTACTTTTACGGTGCCAACCGGGGTAACGACCGTTTATGTTTCGGCAATTAGTGGCGGCGGTGGCGGCGGTGGTGGGTGTATTGCAGGAAGTACCAGTGTACAAGGCGCAGGTGGTGGCGGCGGTGGCGCTGGACAATTTATAATATGTACACCCAAAACGGTTGTTTCAGGGGAAACTATAACGGTTACTATTGGATCAGGCGGCGCAGGTGGGGCAAGTACTTCAACAGTTGGTTCTAATGGAAGCGCTGGCAGTAGTGGCGGAAATACAGTTATTAGTGCCAGTCAATCTGGCTGGACAAAAACCTTAAGCAGTACAAATGGTGGCGGCGGTGCTTTTATCTCATGTGGAGATATGTGGGGAGGTATTGGCATTGGTGGTGGAGGCAGTGGTTGGTCAGTTAATGATTTTAATAATTTGTATACCAGTATTGGTAATTCTATAGCTTATGGTGGCAAAGGGGCTGATAGTCCTTTTGGTGTAGGTGGAAGTGGAATCGTAGGAGCGAGCGGAACTCCATCAGCTGGTGCCAGTGGATATGGTGCCGGCGGTGGCGGTGGTGCTAATGGTAATAATGGTGGTTCAGGTGCTACGGGCATGGTATTAATTGAATGGTAAAAGGTATTTTAAATTAGTCAAAGGGAAGGGAACCGGTCTAATTACTGGTTCTCTTTGATTGTTTGGCACCTGACGTATATTGCCGAGCAATTCGAGTGCCGCAGACCATTAGGAGATGCTCTTTAAATTCCTCCATGCTGCGTTGGGCTTCTTCGGGCAAATACTCTATTGCGTCATCGGATGAAGGGGCGATAGGACACAACCACCGTCCCCTTTGACCTGAACCTGAATTAAGTCTCATTTATCATAGTTCTATTATTTAAAGTGAATTTTCTGGACATTTATATTCTATACTTGAAATTTTGTCAAGCAAGCCTATAATAAAAAACTTGTATAAAGTTCTAAATTGGGTATAATGATAGTAGATTCAAATAGCAAACGCCCCTGCGTTAACAGGGACGTTTGCAGACTGAGGGAAGTTCCCTAGTTTAAGTGTTGTGTGACGCTAATAAGGTGAGTAGGATGTACAGGACCTTTAGCGCCCATAACAACACTTTCAAAATGAGGAGTGTCATAGGGAAAACTGTTCAATTTAATGAGTTGAAATGCACAAAGAGCACCTAAAATTGGTGCTCTTTGATTTAGTTGCATTTAACACTTTTCGTTTCTAAGAATCTGAGCATTGAACCATGTACGAAGTAGCTTTTAGAGTATTTCTTAATTAGGGTCAATATAAGGTAAAGGTGAATAAAGTGTTTGATATTAATAAACTCAATAGTGACTTATGGTTAGCGTTAGATAATAATAAAGACTTCTTTAAGCAGGAACTATATAGAGAATTATGCGAGGAACATATCTTGTATGGTATTCAAGTGAAAGAATTAGCGCGTAGAGAAGACCGTGATGATGTTCTTTTCTTATTACTGGATAGCTCAAATAGATATGCAGTAGTACATTTAACATGGACTGGAAAGGAAGAAAAAAATTCTTACTTTCCAGCAACAAGATTGTATAGCAATTTTACTGATGTAATAAATGCTAATAATTATTAAAAGTTATTTTAACAAACAAATTTATATAATTACAATATGTATATATACATATTGAAAGACACCAGAAGTTTTCTGGTGTCTTTCGCTTTTTGTACAGATAAGCAAGTAGCATTTGCCACGTTGATTGTGTTGATCATAAAAAGCAAATAACCGCTCCCCTGGCAAAGGCTACATAGTTTTAAAAAAATATTTAAGTGGGAGAGAGTATGTACTGTTTGAGGTCTTTATTATCGCTAAATATGCGGCGGATTCTTGGCTTAATATGTCGAAAGGGAGTATCTGAAAGCGGCTGGCTGCGAGGTCATATTCGGAGCTGGCTACTCGGTAGCCCTTATATTAATAACTACTTCGGGAATACTATACACGTTAGAGGGGGCATAGTGTGAATGATTTTATTGTTAAAATTTTACAAAAGATAGCAGAATTCTTTACCGCTGACCCCGTCGATAATCGTGAACTATCGGAAGAGTACGAGCCTGGCAACAAAAATAATGTTAATAAAAATACCAGGCTAGAGAATTATTATATACAGCTTACTGCTATGCTGCGGCGTGCCCGTCGCTTGACATTACTTATGGAAAAGGCGCTCCTTGTCGTACGAAGCAATCGGTCAAGTGATCTGCTCGATGAACTACGCCAAGAGTATGAAATATTCAAGAATAATTTCCAAGAATTATCTCCGGTGATACTGGCTTACGAAAGTGGTGTTGGCAAGGGAGTATGCCTAAGTGATGCAAGCCTTGATAAAAAGATACAAGCTATTCTGGAAAATGTCGGAGCCGAATCTACAGTTAAAACGAAAAAGTTTTTTATTGGCAGAGAGAGAAATCTAGATGCAGCGATAATCTTCGTTAATAATCTGGCTGATAAGAAGATTATTAACCGAGTTATACTAGAACCGTTAATGCTTCAGGTGGCTGAAAGCATCAAACCAAGTATCAATATTGCAGAATACTTGAGTCAAAGGTATATTGTTTCAAGCTCAAGCTATATAACAAAAGACTTTGGCACGGCTGTAACGGCTGTAAAAAACGGCAATACTGTTTTGATGCTCGCAGAAGTCGCTGAGTATGTCATTGTCGATACTGTTGGCGCCACTACTCGTCAGATTACAGAGCCGCCTAATGAGACTGTTGTCAGGGGAGCAAAAGAGGGATTTATTGAAAATCTGGATATCAATATAAGTTTGATTAGAAGGCTTATCAAGGATAGAAATCTGGCAGTGGAAAACTTTATTGTCGGGAAACGTTCCCAAACTCGGTTGGTGCTTGTGTATATCAAAGATATCGTCAACGATGATATTCTAAATGAACTAAGAGGCCGGATTAATTCGATTAATGTGGACTTCGTTTTGGCCGTCAGCATGATTTTCCAACTGATCGAGAAAAAATATACTCCTTTTCCGCTGGCCTTTTATTCCGAAAAGCCGAACCGAGTAACGGCAAACCTTTTAGAAGGAAAAGTCGGCATAATACTTGATGGAAGTCCCACGGTGTACACCGTACCGACTTTGATATGGGAATTTTTCAATACTATCGAGGACTATTACGATAATTCAGTGATAGCAAGCATCATACGTTCTTTCAGAATTTTTGCGGCCATTGTTGTCATGTTTATCCCCGGAATATATCTTACTTTGCTCAAATTCAACTGCGAGATCATACCAGTTGATTTCATCATGCCGATAGTACAATCTAGATCAGGCATACCATTGCCTCCATTCGTCGAATTATTTTTGCCGATGGTGCTTATCGAATTCCTGCGAGAAGGAGGACTAAGGATGCCTACAAAACTCGCTCAAACACTAAGTATAGTAGGCGGTATTATTATCGGTGACACGGCTATTCAAGCGAGGATAGTAAGCCCGACAACGTTGCTGATAATAGGCGTGACAACTATTGCTTCATTTATGATACCCGCATATGAAATGGCAATCACTATACGATATATAAGCTTTTTTGTACTTTTTCTTGCTGACTATATGGGCTTATTAGGCTTATCGATAAGCCTAATTATCCTGCTTATACATTTATTTTCCCTTGAAACATTTGGCGTGCCGTATTTTGCAGTAAATAAGAGGGATTTTAAAGATATTATCATCCGAGCGCCATTAAGGGAAATTAAAAATAGGCCAGAAAGCATGAATACAGAGGACGCTATAAGGCAAGAGTGAGTATTTACCAGCGTTATTGTTTGAGTAGGCTATTTAGAATCTTTTCAAATCGCACAAAAAGGGTACCGCCATGCGTAAGATTAATGCAAATTTGCTTTCGGAATTTGAACTAATGGGCACTATTATCGGCTGGACGGTGGCTGTAGGGCTGCTTTCATTACCAGCCAGTGTTGTTAGTTCTGCAAAACAGGATGGCTGGATAGCGGTACTGATCGGAGCAGTCTATCCTTTTTATGTTATTTTATTTGGCTCAATAATAATCAAATATTATCCGAATATCACAATAATGGATTTAAGTAAGAAGTTCTTGGGAAAGGTATTCGGAAATCTATTAAACTTTTTGTTCATGGCGCAATGGCTATTTTACTTGGTAGCTGTAATTGGAGCAGCGAACAACCTGCTTATCGTCTATTCGGTGTGGTTTATGACGCCGCTGAAAATAACCCTTGTTTATGCTTTACTGTTGGCCTGGGGCAGCACCAAAGGATTAAAAATACTGGCTAAGATGGATGTGGCTGGTTTACTTTTTCTATCATTACTGTTATTATCATCGTTCATCGCTTTTACCAAAGGCGACATACTAAATATTCAGCCTGTATTTGATACGCCAATACTAAAGTTGTTAGAAGCCAGTAAAAGTATGGTCTTCGCCTACGCGAACATGGAGCTGTTGCTAGTAATTCATCCTTTTGTCAAAAATAAAAAAAAGATTGTAAAAGTTGCGCTCATTAGTGTAATAATCGTAATAGTGATTTATCTCTTGGTAGTAGTAACCGCCCTGTTATTTTTTGGTCCCGATATTGTACCTACAATGTTTTGGCCGTTTTATTTTGTAAGCGAAGGTATAAAATTAACGGGAATCAATAACTTCCGCTATATTTTAATGATCTTTTGGCCGCTGATTATTTTTCGAAATGCTACTATGGTATATTATGCAGCAGCTGCGGTAATGGGCAGTATTACCGGGATGGCTAATAAGAAATGGTGCATATTGTTTTTCCCGGTTATTTTTCTGGCCTTGCTGTTTGAAAATGAAGTCCAGAGGCGGGATTTTATTGACAAAGTGATCCCTTGGGTAACTATTTTTAATGTTTTATACGTATTGATAATTAGTCTGATAGCGCTAGTCAAAAACAAGCGGGCTTCTCGCAAGAAAACACCGGGTGAAGAATCTGTGCAGGGAGAATAACTTATGTTCCAGAAACACAGATTGGCTATAACTATCATTACTGTTATCGGACTTCTACTTTTATTAAGACCAGACGGAATCGTGGTTCCAGTGGAAAAACTGGAGATAATCGCAGGGATCGGACAAGATATGATTCGCAATGACTACGGTGAACTGATTTATCAAATTTCGATCAGCCGATATATCTTCGGGCAAGGAGGAAATAGAGAAGCTGCACAAACTCAGTCTGTGGAAAAAGTTTCAGTTGGAGATACTCTTCCGATTACCAGGGAGAAAGGGCAACTTAATTCAGACAAAAAGTTTATCAGCGCTCTGGAGAAAATTGTTTTATTTGGCGAACAAGCGGCAACAGCGGGCATTGGACCTAGTATTAATCTCTTTAAAGTAAACCCGCTAGGCAATGATTATGCCTGGGTCGTGGTATGTAAAGGACAGGCTGCGGATATGCTAAAGCTGCAAATACCTGGTTTTACTACTTCGGCAGACTATTTAGCCGGGCTAATAGAAAATTTGAAGGAATATAACTTTTTTGCGCCTGATTATACTATTATGAACATGTATGTAAGAGTGGGCGCGGAAGGAAGAAGTCTTGTTCTTCCTTACCTGGAAATTGTGGATGGCAAACCGCAGGTCACAGGTATGTCTCTGTTTAAACAGGACAAAATGGTAAGAAAGATAGATATGAATGAAGTTAAAATAATGAATATGTTAAGGGAGAATAATGTTCGGGGTATAGTGGAAATAGATAAAAACGCTTTTCAATATACGAGTGGTTACGCCAAAAGTACAAGAAAGGTCTCATGCCAAAAAAAAGGCGATAAATACAGATTTAACATCGACGTGGATTGTGCTGTTGAAATATTAAGTAATTTAATGTTTAAGGGTATGGAAGAAGAACACGGCGAAATAAAAGATTTTGAACAAGCCATTCAGGAAAAGTATGAAATACTATGCCGGGAGTTTATTCGTAAAATGCAAATAGAATACAAAGTCGATTGCCTTGAACTGGGGAGAGTTGCAGCCGCAAAATATGGCAGAGGCAAAGTAAAGGATTGGGATGAAGTTGTCAGTAATTCGGATATTGAGGTTAATATCAAAGTTAAGGTGGAACGTTTTGGCAGGTGGTATAAACTGAAAGAAGAATAGCAGTATTGACGTTGGTTTTAGAAAAAGAACTACTCATTTCGGGTAGTTTTTTTTGAATACATACTCAGGACTGGGGGGCTGCACTTACAGCAAGAATTTCTTCTATGTATTGCCAGACCACCATTTACTATGTATCATTTTTATTATATAAGCAATTAACCAGCCTATACAATGCAAAGCCTTTATCCAATATGTAAGATACACTGCCTTGGACAAATAAATGGAGGCATAATGAAAATGAACATAGACCTCGATAACCTGAAAAAACAACTGAAAAAATTACCAGTTACCTTCAACATCAAGGGCCTCGAAAAATTTTCACAAAATGGAGTCACTAATCAAATTGTCATCCTTGAATATGAAAATAGCGAGTTTATTTTACTTAAAGGCAAAAAAAACGTTATACTTGGCTGGGACACAGACAAATGTCATCTGGGTACTAATGTTATACTGGAATTTAAGCGAGATTATGAGGAAGGTCTGGCCTATTATCAGGCTCAATATGAAGAAATAAAACAAGATTATGAACAGCAGATTCAAGCAGCAGTTTCAGATCAAGAAAAAGAACAGCTTCGTCTGGCTATGGCGGAGGACTTAGAATACAGCAAAGAAAATATGAAGCTAACCTGGGAAGAATACTGCAATAAGCTTAAGGAGTATGTTAAGGAAAATACCTCACCCTTAAGAACAGTGGATATTGGAGCGATGATTGTTGAACGAGACAGCTGCTACATACCGAATGATTTATCTTATCATGAATTCATAAAGAATCCTGATAAAATTACTTATCCCCCTTTTACAATTCCAACTGAAGATGAGTGGGAATACCTGTGTGGAGGAGGGACAAGGACCTTCTTCCGGTGGGGCGACAGTCTGGATATTCCAGCTATTTACGCTGAACAAGAAAATATTTTTTATAATTATAACATGCATGGTCTTCACATTGCCTATGATCCCTACCGTCTTGAATTAATCGCAAGTGAGCGCTATGTTAAAGGAGGCGACGGCGGCTGTTCTCTTTGTGGAGGTGACGGGGCCCTCTATGTGGCACCTTGCTTTTCCAGTTTTTATAGAAACAAATTTGGAACTATTGAAAGTTTATCAAAAAATTTTTATACGTATCGCAGAATTATTCGGCTCTCTAATTGGGATATTTCTAGAGAGCCTGACTAGAAAAATGCATAAATAGCAAATGAAAATCCAGGAACAGAGAAAGTCATGATGTTCCTGGATTTTCATTTGCAGAAGTGATTTATTGGACGCTACTATAAAACTGTCATAAATTATTTGAGCTGTGGCCCTTTACCGACGATCATCTTTCCTTGAAAATATTTCTTCTGAATCTCTGGTGCCTTTTCTAACCAATTACTTAGTCCATGCTGTTTCATATAGCAAAGATTGAAAACTTTAATATTATGGGGTAAAGTATTGGCTTGATCAGCAGATGGGTTTAACTTAGCACAAGGAAATTCGGCGCACTCATAGCAAAAATCGATAGCATGGCTTTCCACGCAGAGATAAGTTTCACAGTCACATCCAAGTGTTGGGCAGTCTCCTTTTCCTGACCGACACCCAAGACAAGGGAGTTTTTCACGGTTCAATCCCTTTGTGACTAAAGCATCCAGTAAAGCAGGGTCATCTTTAGCTTTATAGGCAACGCATTCGCGACAGTAAAGTCCGCATGGGGATGCCAAATTTTCTTCAGTTGCTTTCATTTTATCACTCTCCTAATAAATTAGACCTGAATTAGGTGGCAAAGGTTACAAAAGATCAGCTTCATAAAATAGTGAATTATCCGGACACCTTGTCGAGTCTAGAAAAATCAGATAACAGTTATTTAGTATAATAAAAACTGTTCGATGATCGGCTTTGGGGTGAAATTTTTTACCTTTATATTCCGCACTTGAAATTTTTGTCAAACAAGCCTATAATTAGAAACAGGTGGAAATTAAAAATCGCCATGACCTGTAAGTGGTGACACACTTGTAGGCTCATGCAGGTGTGATAGGCACCTACACGCAGCAGCTAGCTGCCCATGACGACAATTTATATTATACTCTCTTCCCATTTTTTGGGCAAGTGGCGGTAGGGCTAAGGGGTATAGATGATTGTTGGTTTGATGGCGGCAGGCTGGGGCTTATGCGAATTTGAATTACAGCATGTTACAGCGGGCAGGCGGTATTCTGTTTATTTTGGCTCTATAAACCGGTCTGTTTGATTTTACTCTAAACTATGAAGTAAGACGCAGTGTAGGTTAGCTATAAGCTAAAACCTGACTGCGTTATTTTTAATTTCGCCTAAATAAGCCGGTTTTGGTGCTGCGCTAGTCTGCAGCACCAGAGCCGTGCGAATTTAGGGGGAATATATATGGGTGACAAAGGCATAAATGATGCGCTTAATATAATGACTGATTTTGAGCGTGGTTATTATTATGCAAAACAAAGGAATGAAGCCTCTGCCGGAAAAAATAGTTTGTCGGAAATGTTGGATCTGGTGGAGATATTTTCTGAGGTAGATGGATATAATGCTGAACTAGCTAAGGGGATGGCGGCTTATTATGCGGAGCAGGTACGGATGGTGAGAAAGAAGTGTTCGCTTAAAAAATCATAATCAGTTGATGGGTGCCTGATGTGTTTGGCTATACAATAGGTGCTTTTTTAGGGGAATTGGAGGATTTCTGGTAGGGGCATGGAAGTTTAAAATAAAAATGCCAAATAAGAGTTCGGAGCTTGTTTTTGCTGATCTGGCGGAGGTGCTGGATGGGATGGCGCATCAGCAAGGGATTTTGTTTGAGGAAGTGCTAAGGGTGAAGGGCGAAAAGCGGCAAGATCGGGGCGGTTTTGAAAAGGGGATTGTGCTTGAGCGAGTGGAGTGAATTTTATTTAGGCAATTTCTTAGATTATCAGTATGGGGAACGGTAATTGATTTTTCCTATCTAAGGGGGGCGGCAGTATGAACTGCTGGCGCTGGAAGGTGACAAATGGGGACTGTCTCCTGTAAGATAATGGCAACTGGGGATTCCCTGAATAATAAGATAGATATTGAAATCGTCTGCTTGTAAGGATGGGAGATATAGTGATGAATGGCTTTTTGTTTATATTGTTTACGACGCTTATAACAACTTCTTTGATGCTGCTTTACCCTAGCGGAATATCTGAAGCAAGTCATAGTACAAATGGAAAAGGCATTTATAACCAATTAGTTAGGGAATATGATATGGATAAGGGAAAGCTGGACGAGGGAGAGGCAGTTAACAAATTAGAGCTAATGTTCAAAGGTTATGCTTTAGACGCTGTGGATGTTACAAAACAAAATTTTAACAAGCATCTAGATTTTTCTGAGGAAAGCATTAAAGATGTTGAGGCATGTTTGGATATTCTGAGTAAAACGAGAGAAAAGTATAAGCCCAGCGATGAAGAAACCTTAATTATGGCAAAAACTTATGCGGGCTATATTGGTCAGGTTATTAAACTAAGATGGGGTGGGGATTGGAAGGACGAAAAAGATTATTCTTTCGATAACGGACCTGCCCTTAAAGTAAAAGAAACACACCTATTTCTAGTGTCGAAAGTATATCGGCGAATAGTTAATGGACCGGAAGATAATGTGTGGCATTCTTACTTGTCTTTTAAGATGGAGCAGGAAGGCAAATAGTACTACCTCTACAATGCTATAACATGTATTTCTTTAAGAAGGTGATAACTTTTGGCTGACTTTATCTTAGGAACGAAGCATTGGATAATACTTTGTCGGAACTCTTGGAATTGGCAGAGGTGTTTACCGAAGTTAAAGGAGAAAACGCTGAACTAGCTAGGGGGATGGCGAGAAAAAAACGGAGGGAAATGGGATGCTAAAAGAGGAAGGATTATCTATTCGTCAAACGAGCGAGTGACTGGAATACTGGCGGGGAGTTGTCGCAAAAAAAAGTTGACAAAAAAGGAACGTCCCCAAGTGTCAAGTGTCTTCCCCATCGAAGAAGTTGAGAAGTTAGAACAGAACTAGAAATAGATATATATTGTTAATGAAAACGCTTTAAGACCTATTGGGGTTCGAAGCGTTTTCATTTTTTTGTGTGCTGCGCGATAGTAATTCAGTACTGCTAAAATAATTGGTGAAAATTTTTTAAAATGTTTTATGTAAAACAATGTTAAGCTGGTTTGACCAATGGATGTCCGATGTTGTTGGTATATACTTAGACTTAAAATTCAATCTGTTCTTTTTAAAGGTTTGCCCAGAATGGGCGAAAAATCGGTGGTGAAGGTCTACTACAGATTTGGCAGTAGGAACTGTTAGCAGAGGGCAATGTAATTTGATTTTGTGAGGTTGCTAAATGAAAACTTATAAGTTTTCACCTGAAGGTTTTAGACAAGCAATTATTAAAACTGTGCCGGGCATAATTATTATTATAGTTCTTGTATTATTGGGGGGAGGATATATAAGTTTTCGTGGACAGCTATCGGCATCAACTTATGGTGGTGTGATCCCCATATTATTAGTTCTCGTAGGAATAGGATTGTATAAGGGGATAAGAAAGGGGATAGAAAGAGAACGAGAAGGTTGGCTAACATACCAACTGGTATTTGATAATGATGTTATTACCAAAAAGCAGGCGTATTTGCCTGATGTAGAAATACGGCGGGATCAAGTTGTTAGTATCCAAGAAAAATCCTCTAAGGGTATGGTAATAAAAACAAAGAATAAATACAAATTTATTTTTATTCCGGCAAGTCTAGAAGAATACGACGAAGTAAAAAAGTGTCTTTCAGATTGGCAAGAGTTTGAGTCTTTGCCAAGGCAAGCATCCCAAATATTTTTGTTGGTTTTAGCTTGTTTAGGTACTGCTATGGCATTAGTAATCACATTAGTTTCTGAGAACAGGCTAATCGTATTACCAATGGGGGTACTTTTTTGTATTTGTATGGTTTGGTGTATAATTAAAATTCGACATAATCCATATGTTGATGTGCGTATTAAGCGTAACTGTTGGCTTATTTTATTTCTTATGATATTAGTAGTAGCTAAGTTGGTTTCATTATTTAAGTGAGTTCTTCTGGTCAATAGTGTGAGGACAATTAAAAGGTGTTTTTGCTCACTGATGAAGGTTTCAAAGGTATCCACGTTGGTGTTGATTATGGAATTCTATTTCTAAATATTGCCGATATGATTTGAGGCAATAATATTATAAAATATCCCGCCTATCCACAATAGTGGAGGACGGGATATTTTGCTTTTGATTAAGTTTATGCATTTGATGGATCTGTTAATATTTCTTTCTACTATTGATACTAATAGGCATTTTACATAAAAATGGTTAAAGTGTAATATAAAATTGCGAAAAAAAAGAAAAATCAAAAAATGGTGCATATAGTTGATGTAATTTGGGCTGTATTTTAAAAAGTTTATGGGTTATTGTCAAATTTTATAGGTAATGGAGGTTGTATAAGAAGATTTCAGATCAAATGTTTTTCGAGGAATTTTGGAGGTTCAAAAGACAAAGATCAACCAATTGTAATCGAGGAGGAAGGTTATGAAAAGAAGTTTCATTGCAGTGGCGGCAATTGTGTTGACATTGGGAATGGAAGGAACAGCTTTGGCGGCAGCGGCCAATCCGCATTGTGGTCCGTTCGGCGATTTAAGTGAGGCTTGGATATATCAGGCTCTGGCTAAATTATCGAAGGACGGTATTATTGAAGGCTATAGTGTGAGTACTTTTCAGGGTGATAAAACTGCAACCCGGTATGAAATGGCGAAGTTAGTGGCTCAGGCTGTAACTAAAGAAGATACAGCCGCAGAAAAGGATAAGGAAATTATTGATAAGTTATCCGAGGAATTTTCAAAAGAATTAAATGAGCTTAATGTTCGTGTTTCTAAATTAGAACATGAGGAAGATAAGTTTACTTTTATGGGTATTAACATGGCTAAGTATGAGTATCATAGCAAGTTTAACATACCGGGGTCACCAGCATTTCTAAAATACCCCAAGGCTTTTTCTTATAGGGGGATGAACAAGGTAAGCATTTTTGGCACTTATAAAGTAAATGATTCTTGGAATTTACAAACTATGTACCAATTCAACCGAGATTGGTCGATGGCATCTCAGGCTGGATGGGTAAGGTCAGGCGATGATCAGCTTTGCGACGCATCAATGCAAGGGAAAATTGGTGCAGTCGGTGTTCAAATTGGCCGGTTTGCTTGGATGGACCCTTGTGATGCTTTTGTTATGAAGGGTGACTTTAATGGAGTTCAGTTTACATATGGGCAGAAGGTTAATGTTGTATTGAACCATGGTTATATGCTGAAACATGCTCAGCAGAACCATTATGAGGCTCCTTTTATTGATAGTGAACCAGAGTATAATGCAATTGCTGTTCACTGGATGATTAGTCCGGGACAATCGCCGGCACCACCGCCGCCAGCTATAAAGTCAGGGCCGCCGATAGGAGGCGGTGATGCCGGTGTCGCAGGACCGCCTACCGGACCGGAAGCGGCGCCGCAAGGCCCGCTGGGGGCGCCTGGTTCAACCAACCTATCGATGGTGCTTCATCGTATATCAAATCGTGCAGCTCCCGGAGAAGGTAAGAACTATGCTGAGATTGGGTTTAGTACCAGTATTGCCAAAGACTTGCTGCTTTCGATTGATGCTACCCGATCAACCTACATTTCAGATAATGATGCTTATTATATAAATCTCCGATATGGTGCATCAATTCCGTTTGTAAAAGGGTCGCATGATATTTTTGCAAGTTATTCGCGCATGGAAAGAAATACGTTTATTTATAGTAATGCTGATTGGGCGGATTGTGAGTATGGTGGACAAGGCTATGAAGTTGGATATCACTTTTGTCCGCTGCCGGGGCATTTAGTTACTCTAAGGTGGTTTGTTACGCGCTCGACTACAACTGGTACTGATTATCATGACCGAAGTGTTCGTGTACAGTGGGACTCAATGTTTTAACTGCCTGGGGTTATGTAAGCAATAGATAATCAATCAAGAGATAAGGAGAGAAAAATATGAGAAAAAGTTTAACTCTAGTTTTGATGCTTATCTTAGTACTGGGGATCACTGGTATCGCTTTGGCAACAGCTAACCCTTTTTCGGATGTACCGCCTGGTCATTGGTCATATAGTGCAATTCAAAAGCTTGTTGCCGCAAAAATAATTGACTGTGAAGAAGGCGCTTTTAACGGTGATAGGACTGTTACCCGCTATGAGATGGCAGCAATTACGGCTACAGCAGTAGCTCACATGGATAAGGCAAATGCTGAACAAAAAACATTAATCAATAAGCTTATTACTGAATATAAAGATGAATTGAAAAAAATGAATGTTCGAGTAAGTAATCTGGAAGAAAAAACAAGTCGTTTTGCTATAACTGGAAGTGCGAGGTTAAAGCTGGATGATGCAACGCATGCCGGTACAGATAATTTTGGTGGTGTAAGCAGCGATTTGACCTATACGGCTAATGATAATCAACATTTTGCTGTAGATATGACAGCGACATACAAGATAGGTGCTGGCTGGTTTCTGAAGTATGAAAACTTATGGGAGAGAAGTATAAAGTATCCTAACAATACAGATGCTGATACATTTGAGTACTTGCAGAATGAAGGAATTCAGTCATATGTTACTGGTCCGATTGGTGCTGGAAACTTGAGTTTGGGCAGGGTTTCATATGCTCCGGCCTATGGTTTGGTTTATAATCGTCAGGCCAGCGGGGCGCATTATACCTGGGGAAACGATGTAAAAACTACGATAACCTGGGCGCGAACTAATTATGATGCCGTTCTTCGCGGTGCGGCAATATCTGTGGCAGTTAACCAAAATACAAATGCTAAATTAGCATACGAAGGTATAAGATATGGCGGTTCGGAGGAATCTGGCGACTATAGTGGCGGGAAAATATGGATAGATGATGGCTATAACTACTATGCACCTGAGAACGGGGTTTATTGGGAGGCCGGCTTTGATACTAAAGTAGCTGATAATTTAAAGGTTACACTTGTTGGTGCCAAATCGAATGTTGTGTCAAATTATAGTAACAAGGCATATCTGGCCCAGTTAAAATATAGAGAAGCAGATACCAAAGTAGTCGGCTCCGGTGACGTATTTGCAGAATATCGTAAAATCCCAACCAAGGCGGTATATGATCGCGGCAGTTCGAATGATTATTACTGTATAGATTTTAAGGGGATTCGGCTAGGGTTTGATTATGTTATATCACCGAATACCAAGTTTACAGCTGTGTATATGAATGGTAAAGATGCTGATACCGAAACGGTCGATCTTAGATTATACCGTGGTCAGTTTGAGTGGTTCTTCTAAAATATTTCTTAAGATATAAAAAAATATCCGAAAGGACGATTGAAGAGCATGATTAATGAAAATGCAGCAGTAGATAATAGAATGCCGTGGCGGTTTCTTCTTGCACTGTTTTTTGGGCAGATTGCTAATGTAATGACAATTGTGGTGCCAATGATGCTGTTGTTGACTTTTAAATTTATGGAAATTACTCCGGACAGTGTCAAAGAAAACTTTGGGATGACAGCTGGATTCAGTACAATTGCGGTGATTATACTAAGCCCCGTTTTGGCGTCAATTGCTGATAAAACGAGAAATAAGTTTGGCCGTCGCCGGACCTGGATATTGGCAGGAGGGTTCTTAGGTGGGCTTATGCTGATAGCAGTGAATTTTGCTACGAAAGTATGGATGGTGGTAGTGCTGTGGTGTCTTGTGCAAGTACTATACAGTGTTGTCGCTAATTCGATTTTCGCTTTAGTACCAGAGCAAATACCTGAAGCGCGCCGCGGTATAGTGTCAGGAGCAATGGGGGTTTTCGCCCCGGCTTCCGTTATGTTAGGCATGACGATAATGATGTCGATGGCTGATGCTGCATTGCTTATCAAATGGGCGATAGTAGCAGGTATCGGATTTGTGGCGGCTATGTTGGTGTGTATATTGGTTAAAGAGAAGCCTCTGGTTGAAAAAGTCGAAGATAATAAAAATACTTCGGTATTTACCCAGATAATTAAGTTTTATCCAAGTCCGCGAAAATATCCAAGCTTTACTTGGGGATTTATTACACGATTTCTTCAATTCTTAGCAACTTCCAATATGACATTTAGTACAATTTATCTTATCGAGAAGTTTCATATGACAGAGTCAGAAGTAACTGCGAAAATGGGTGTCTTAGCAATGGCCGGAAATGTATGCTTCGCTGTAGCAAGTATTGGCAGCGGGTGGTTATCGGATAAGCTGCAAAAACAGAAGATCTTTGTAATTGCTGCAGCAGTTGGTGTAGGTGTTGGACCGCTGGTATTGGTATTCGCCTCATCTTTTACAGAAGTTTTAATTAGCAACCTTATTTCAGGTATTGCCGGCGGTGTTTACTTATCAGTCGATATGGCCCTTATTACAAGAATATTGCCTAATAAGGAAGACTTTGCTAAAGATGCCTCAATTATGAATATCGCAAGTTCGCTGCCCAATAGTATTACAGGTTTTGTTGCACCTCCGTTAATTGCGGCAGGTGGGTTCCCATTATTTTATGCAATTTTTTCCTGTTTTGCTTTCCTTAGCGCATTAGCGGTTCTGCCGATACCGGAGATGAAAAAGAGGGAGTCATTACCGATGAATGAAATAAAATGCTGATAATTTTGGCTTAGATCATACATCAGGATTAAAGAATACGAAACATATATGATTGGTGGTTATTGGCAATTTTTAAAATTTTAAATCAAGGAGATATCAATTTATGAGTATGAAATATAAACATCTATTATCACCGCTTAAAATCGGTAATATTGTCCTGAAAAACCGAATGATATCACCGAATTCCCTGCCGCATTTTCTGCAAGGGCCGGAAGGCTATCCTGCCGAATCAATTACCGCTCACTTGGCAAATCGGGCCAAAAACGGCGCTGCGATTGTAACTCTTCGCGGGGCGTTTGATCCTGCGTTTCCCCCGCCGTTTGGAGACGCGTTTCATTTTCCGCACTTTAATATTTCTGATCCTAAATCGCAAAATTACCTCAGCCATTTTGCGGAAGCCATTCATTTTTACGATTCAAAGGCAGCGGTATCAATTTGGCCGTCTGAGCCTGACGGGTATAGCGTTAGTCCCAGACCGGAATTTGGCCCGCCTGTTCCTGGTCAAGAATCTAAATATACAAAAGAAATTACGGAAGAAATGTTGAAAAGAATGGTTGACAGTTATGTTGAGCAATGCTGTCTGATTAAGATGCTTGGTTTTGATATGGCATCGCTGTATTTTCCATATCGTGTTTCGCTTGCGGCAACCTTTTTATCTCCGCTTACCAATAAGCGGACTGATAAGTTTGGCGGAAGCCTAGAGAATCGGGCCCGGTTTCCGTTGATGATTTGCCAAGCTATAAAAAAGGCCTGTGGCGACGATTTTCTTGTCGAAGCTATTATGAGTGGGGAAGAACCGGAAGGAGGATATAGTTTAAACGATACGGTTGCTTTTGCTAAGATGGCAGAAGGGTATATTGATATTTTGCATCTGCGGGCCGGTGACGGCGATTTGTCTCATCCTACCGGCTTTAATTATAAGTCGAATACTACTCCTTATATTCATTATACCGAGGCTATAAAGGAAAGCGAAGTGCAGATGGTGGTTGCAACTGCCGGAGGCTATTTAGATTTAGATCTGTGTGAAGATGTGATTGCTTCAGGGAAAACTGACTTGATTGCAATGGCAAGAAGCTGGATTAGCAATCCTGATTATGGAGAAAAGGCATATCAAGGCAAAAACGAAGATGTAATTCCCTGTATTAAATGCAACAAGTGCCATATTGAAAAGATGAACGGGCCGTACGTTAGTATATGTTCAGTCAATCCACTTATTGGATTGGAACATAAAATCAGTACGATGATTTCTCCGCCTACTGATTCTAAAAAAGTCGCTATTATCGGCGGCGGACCCGCAGGCATGGAAGCCGCATTAGTAGCTGCGGAAAGAGGCCATAGGGTCACATTATATGAGAAGACTGATACACTAGGTGGACAAATGAAACACGCTGATTTTGCATCGTTTAAGTGGCCGCTGCATGATTTCAAGGAGTATCTTATCCGGCAAATTAATAAAGCTAAAATTGAAGTTCGGCTTAGTACAGAGGTTACGCCGGAAATGATTAATGCCGAAAGCTATGATGCTATCTTCGTTGCAATAGGTTCAACTCCGGTTATTCCGCCCATCCCTGGTGTTGATAGCGGTAATGTTACGGTTGCGGAAAATGTATTTGGCAATGAGGCCAATTTGGATAAAAACGTTGTTGTCATCGGCGGCGGGGAAATCGGGGTAGAGACAGGGATCCATTTAGCTCAAAATGGCCATAATGTGGTTGTTCTGGAGATGCGTGGCAGACTTGCTGCCGACTGTACCACTGTTCACTACCGGGAGATGTTCGAAGCTGCCTGGGAGAGTCAGGACAATTTCAGTTATCAGCTTAAAGCCAAGTGTACTGCTATTTCCGGCGACGAAGTAACTTATGTCGATGCTGATGGTAATCAAAAAACAATTAAAGCCGGAAGTGTTGTTCTTGCTGTTGGAACAAGTCCCAAGCAAGAGGCAGCCTTGTCTTTTTATGGCGCTGCGGATAAATTTTTTATGGTCGGAGATTGTCAGAGCGCTGCTAATATCCAGAAATGTATGAGAAGCTCATTTGCAGCAGCTTCACGGCTTTAATAAATATTATAGCGTTGTTTAGTAAAAAAGCTGTCCCGATAGTAGGTGTTAAAAGCCTATTATCAGGGCAGCTTTTTGAATAAGTATATTGCTAGTACTTAAGTAGGCGCTGAAGTAGTGTATATAGTATAAAAAGTCAAATTAAAATTTGTTCTTCCTGGAGCATTTCCAAAAATGCAGGTATTAATTGATTAGTATTTGTTGTTTTCCAGGCAATTGCCGAATCATAATTTGAAATATGATCGCTTAACATAATATAACGTATCTTGGAGTATTTGCCAAAGTCAGTAAGCTCAGGATGAATGGCAATGCCAATACCAAATTCAACCATGGATAATAAACTTTCTAGGTCGGTTGTCTGAGCGGCAACATTTGGCTGAAACCCAGCTGTGAGACATGTATTATACATGTGATCATATGTTAGTGGAAATTCTGTACGGGAAAAGATTACAAAAGGTTCATGGGCTAGGGATGAAAGCTGAATTGTTTTTTTGTGGGCCAATGGATGGTCGGAATTTACCAGGATACCCAAAGGTTTTGAAAATTTCGAAAAACAGCTGGGTTTCCAGGCAACATGGGTTAAGCGGTCAAGGCCGTAGGAGTTGGTAAAGCCAACATCAATACTTCCAATTTCGATAGCATCATTAAGCGATTCTTGGCCGAGCATGTTAAACCCAATTGCTGCGTTTGGGTATCTATGGCAGAATTTCTTTACTAATTGAGGTAACCCATTTGACTCAAATGGGCCCATAAAGCCAATTTGCAAGCTGCCTATTGTTCCATTAGCGGCCTGACGGGTTTGGTTAACTGCAGCTTCAGTTTTTGCAAGTATTTCATAGGCTTGATCCAGCAGGGTAGCTCCTGCTACCGTAAGTTTGACTTTGCGGGTGTTGCGGACAAAAAGTGAAACTCCTATTTCTTGTTCCAATTGGGTAATTTGTCGGCCTAGCGCTGGTTGAGTGATATAAAGGCTTTTGGCAGCTTCGGAAAAGTTTAAGTGTTCGGCAGCTGCAACAAAGTAACGCAATAGTCTTGTATCCATTTAGATCACCTTTTTAACTCATTTTAAGATGATTTAATATATGAGAATATTTAAAATTCATTATATTATATAACACCGTATGTTGCAAACAAGCCGAAACTTAATTTCATATATTTTCAAATTCTATGGCTTTTAGGATTTGATATCAATTAACTAGAATGCAGATGTTGAACCCTAAACCACATTGACTATCTTGTAATAAAGAATATAAATATATATATCGTTTTCAATGATAAAGTTTTGAAAGGAAGATATATCAAAGATTGGTTATAGATATATTTATTTTCCTAAATACCTAATTGCATGTATTTCCAGAATTTTACATTAATTATATGGTTGGTTACAATACAAATAGCAGGATATGGAAATGAGGGGGAGTTCAAATAAGGCGAAGACGTTGTGGTAATGATGCGATGTAATGAGGGCTGTTTTAATACATTTACTAAAAAATAAAAGGAGGGATTAGAAAATGAGGAAAAAACCAATCGGAAAAATGCTGGCTGCCCTAGTGGTGTTTGTGGGACTGGGGCTTCATCCGCTGACGGCTGATGCACTGCCTACGGCGGATGAAGCTGATGCAATGACTACAGCAGACCTGTATCAGGATGGCGGCAGTTACTCAGCTGATGGTGAGAGCTATGATGCAACAAATGCTGACGAATCGGCTATTTATGCCAAAAACGGTGGTGTGGTTACGCTGACAAATGCCACAATTAGCAGCAGTTCTGTCGGTAGTTCAGAAGACGCCTGCGCTCTGTGGGGGGTTGATTCGGCAGTACTTGCTAATGGGGGGACAATTACAATCACCGGCGGTTCAATCACGACGAAAGGAACTTATGGGAATGGCGCATTTGCTACTAACGGCGGAACATTATCAATATCAGGGACAGCTGACGAACATTTTACAATAACGGCAGAGGCGGCTCACGGGCATGGGATTGATGTGACAAATGGCGGCATAGTTAATCTTAAGTATGTGGATATTATCACTTACGGTCAAACCGGATCGGCAGTTGCTTCCGATAATGTGGGAACAGATACCCTTAATTACGTCAGTGTTGACAATTGTAATCTAATTACATATGGGTTGGGTTCAGCCGGAGTCTATGTTGATGACCACGGAGTATTTACAGTAACTAATTCTACGCTTTCGTCCGCAAATGATGAGGGTGCAGTGGTTACAGCAGGCGGTATTTTGTATTTAACGGACTGTGATACAAGCGGATTAAGTGCATTCAAGATGCATTGTACCAATGAACAGATTGCCGGTACGGCGGTAATAAGTGGCGGTTCTTTAACTTCAACCAGCGGCGCTGCTATTCTGTATGATAAAGCTATTGGTAGTATTACCGTAGAAAATGGCACAACAATAACTTCAGCCAATGGGGTTTTGGTAGATGTTTCCAATTCCAGCGCGGCTTATTTTACCGCTATTGATGAGACTTTAACCGGCAGTATTATTACCGACGATACCAGTTCACTGGCAGTTGATTTGCAAGATACTACTCTTACCGGGGCAACGAGTGGTGCGGTGGCTCTGACAATGGATTCTAGCAGTTTATGGAATATTAATGCTGATTCAACATTGTCAAGTTTTTCTAACAGTAACGGCTCGGTGACCTTTTCTAGTCCGTCCGCCAGCGGGGCTTATTATGCCCTTACCACCACCGGAGATTTGTCTGGCAGCGGTATCTTTAATATGAATGTTAATCTCGGCACTGCTCAATCTAATCTGATAACTGTCGGTGGCACCGCCAGTGGCAGCTACCAAATGTATTTCACAAGCCAAGATAGTTCGTCCATTCTCAGTCAGGCTGTTAAGGTGGTAGACTTGAATGATGATGTTACAAATACCGCCACGTTTAGCGGCGGTGGCGACTTAGGAGCCTATCGCTATGCTGTGACCCAAGGGTCAGCATTAGCATCGACTTATAGCGGCGTTGATAGTTCTGATTATTATCTCTACAATACATATACGCCTTCTACTCCTGCTTACGCCGCCATTGCTACAAGCGCGGAATCTGTTGTGACTTGGTATGGTGAGATGAACGAGATTAAAAAGCGTATGGGAGAGCTAAGAATGGGGTGTCAGAGCGGCGATGACTTCTGGGTTAGGACATACGCAACTCATTACAAGGTAAAACCTAGTGGCGGTCAAACCATCTACCAGACGATGAAGGGGATGGAAATAGGTAAGGATAACGCTACTTCTTTTAGTGACGGCAAGAAGTTTGCCGGGTTTGTAGTCGGGGGAGGAACGGCAGATAATACTTTTAGCAGCGGTGGGTCGGGTACTACCGACAGCGTCTATGTTGGCGCTTACGGCAGCTGGCTAAAAGATGACGGGGCTTACTTCGATCTCATCGGCAAATACAATCGGTTTAGCCACGATTTCACTTCGCCGCTGTATGGCGGCGGCAGCGATAGCGCTAATTACAATAAGAATGGGTTCGGCCTGTCTGCGGAAATCGGTAAACATATCGAGCGAGGCGATGGTGTCTTTGTCGAACCGCAGGCCGAATTATCGACTTTGTGGACTGGCAAGGCGGACTATACCAGCGCTAATGGTCTGGTGATTGAGTCGCTTAGTTCTTCTTCGTTGCAACTTAGGTTAGGAGGAATGATTGGTAAGAAGACGAGTGACTGTAAAGGTGGCAGCCGTGAGGTTTATGGCAAGCTATCCTGGGTGCATGAGTTCGATGGTGATAGTCAGACTGTTGTTAATGAGGCTACTTTCGATTCCAGTTTGAAAGGCAGCCAAGTAGTTGCTGGAGTAGGTTTCATTGCAGATACTGGCAGTCATCAAGTTTATCTTGACGTAGAGAAATCCTGGGGTAGTTCAACAAGTAAACTTTGGGGTGCCAACCTCGGTTGTCGCTGGAAATTGTAAGGTTTGTAAGGGGTGAGAAATCACTGGCGGTTCAGGAAAAAACGAATTGTAACGAAAGCGGGTTATATGATGTTAATACAAAAAAAGTTTATTGCAGCTTTATTCATGGCATTTGTTTTTTCAGCCACATTCGGCATTGCTCTGGCTCTGGCCGCACCGGCTACTGTGCCGGTGGGATACGTTGACTTTTACTATCTTATTAGCCATCATCCGGATACGCCAAAAGCCAACGAAGCATTGCGTGATGAGGAAAAAGCGGTGAAACAGGAATTTGACGCGAAAGCGCCGGGGTTGAGCGACCAGGGAAAGAAGGCGTTGGATCGTGAGCTTGGAAAGCGGCTGGAACAAAAGCGACTGGAACTTTTAAAGCCGATTTCGGACAAGACAGTGGCGGCGGCTAATGAAGTGGCAAAGGAAAAGGGGCTTGCGATTGTAATCAGTAGCAGGGAGGTGGTCTGCGGCGGGGTAGATATCACAGCGGACGTATTTAAGAAGATTACTGGTAAGCCAATTACTCCATAACTAAAGCTTTAGGGTTGCTAGCAACGCTGACTAAGTCATTTCTGTGTATAAATGATTGGCAACAGCTTGGATTTAAATAATTTGAAGCTGGGCTGTTGTCAATTCAATCCGTTACATTAATAGGCTATGCCAGCAATTCCGTTAGTGAGGAGTTTGATGATTTAAGAAACTACAGAAAGGTCGAATAAGGCTGGATGAAGTGAGAAATACAATGATGTGTTTAAGGAATTACTTAAACACATCATTGTAAGAATGGGGACGAGAAGAGGCGGTTTGTAGATGAAAAAAGTTCTTATAGGTGGCGTAACGTTTGCGCTGTTGGGACTGACGCCGCTGGTGGCGTTTGCTGATTCAATGGATCCTTCGTTGTACTGCACAGATTTTAATGCGACGCTGACTGTCAGTGACTCAACTACGCCGGTGACTTCTGATGGCCAGATCTATAGCAATACTAATGATGACGGCTCCGGCGTTTATGTTTCAAACGGTGGTGCGGCAACATTAAAAAATGCGACGATATTAACCAGCGGCGACAGTAATACAGCCAGTAGCTTTCCGTTAGACGAAAGCAGTCAGTATGGTATTAACTCCGGGGTACTGGCTAACGGTACTGGCAGCATTTTGACCATTACCGGCGGTTCGATTACTACTTCTGGCTATATAGCGAACGCCGCGTTTGCGACCGAGGGTGGCACTATCGATATCAGTGGTTCTGCAGTTAGTCCTTTTATAATAACGGCGACTGGCTATCACTCTCACGGAGTGGATGTGACGTATGGTGGTACAGCAAATCTTTCTTATGTCAATATTTCCACATCGCAAGATGTTTCGTCGGGCGTTGCTACTGATTTTGGGGGTGGTACGGTAACTGCTGATCATATTACCGTGACTACAGCTGGTTCTGCATCAGCGGGGATTTATGTTGATGGGATGGGAACGATTACTGTTACGAATTCTAATGTAACCTCCGCGTTGGCAGAGGGGGCAGACGCAGTCGGAACCGGTATCCTTAATTTGACTGATACTAATGTGACAGGGGTAAATGCTCTCAAACTATTTACCACCGGTACTACGGCTGAAGCCGGAACGGCGACAGTTAGCGGCGGCTCGCTTACCTCAACTGGCGGCGATGCTATTTTGTTCAGTAATGACAATGGAAGTGTCACGCTGAAGGATGGGTGCACGGTTACTGCGTCTAACGGTATTTTGGTGGATTCAACAAACTCTAGTACGGGAACTTTTACGGCTAGTGGTGAAACTTTAACCGGTGGTATTATAACCGATAGCACCAGTACGCTGGCAACTATGCTGGAAGACACTGCTTTTACCGGGTATACGTCTGGTTCAGTGTCTCTAGCAATGGATTCCAGCAGTCAATGGAATCTTAATGCGGATTCAACGCTGACAACTTTTATTGATAATAGCGGCACGGTAACTTTTACAAGTCCGTCAACCGGCGGCGCTTATTATACCCTTGCTACCACCGGAGGTTTGTCCGGCAGTGGTATCTTCAATATGAATGTTGACCTCAGCACAGCTAAAGCTAACCTTATTACTGTTGGCGGCACCGCAAGCGGCAGATATACTCTGTACTTTACCGGACAAAACAGCTCATCTACCCTCAGCGATGATGTCAAGGTGGTCGACCTAGACGAATCTGCAACAAATACCGCTACATTTACTGGCGGCGGGGACTTAGGTGCGTATCGCTATGCAGTGGCTCTGGGGTCAAATTTGTCTTCTGGTCTTGATGGTTCTGACTATTATCTCTACAATACCTACAAACCGTCTACTCCAGCCTATGCGGCTATTGCCAACACTGCTGCCACTACTGTAACCTGGTATGGTGAAATGAACGAAATCAAAAAACGGCTAGGCGACCTAAAAACTGGAACTCAGAGTGGTGATATTTGGGCTAGGACTTATACCAACCATTACAAGGCAACTCCTAACGGTGGTCAAACCTTCTATCAGACTATGAATGGAGTTGAAATAGGTAAAGATAACGCTACAGCCTTTAACGGCGGGAAAAGATATGTTGGCTTTGTAGTTGGGGAAACAACCTCGGAAAATACTTTTAACAGCGGTGGCACCGGTAATGCCGACAGCGTTTATGTTGGTACCTATGGCAGTTGGATTAAAGATGACGGAGCTTACTTTGATCTTATCGGCAAATACAGCCGGTTTGACCAGTCTTTCGATACATCGCTGTATGGCGGAGGAAGCAGCAGCGCCAAATATAATAATAACGGGTTTGGTCTGTCGGCAGAAATTGGCAGACATATTGAACGGGGAAATGGGGTCTATGTTGAACCGCAGGCCGAACTGGCGGCATTGTGGGCCGGCGAAGCTGATTATACCAGCAGCAATGGGCTGGCAATCAAATCGCTTAGTTCCAATTCATTGCAGCTAAGGTTAGGCGGAGTAATCGGTAAGAAGATGACAGACAGCCGGGGCATCAGCCGCCAGGTTTACGGGAAGCTATCCTGGGTGCATGAGTTTGACGGAGACAGCCAGACTGTTGTTAATGAAGCTACTTTTGATTCCAGTTTAAAAGGAAGCCAAGTAGTAACGGGAATAGGGTACATCGAAGATGCCGTCGGCCACCAGATTTATCTTGATATAGAAAAATCCTGGGGCAGTTCGACTAGCAAACTTTGGGGTGCTAACCTTGGTTACCGTTGGAAAGTATAACTTGATGATTTGTTTGTTGGTAGCGGTGAAATGTCTGTTCCCAAGAACTTGAATTTTAATATAATTGTAAAAAATTCAATAAAAAGTGAAAAATATTTGCTATCGTAAAAGAAAGACTGGGTGGCAGCGAACGTTTTCGGGGGTTTATATAGATGGTTTGCCTAGTATCTTATAGATACTAGGCAAAATTTATATCTGGTCAATATTTTAGAAAGAGTTATGTAAAAGACGGGAAGCAGGTAAAAAGATGTGCCAAATGTGTATTGTTTTAACAATGGCGGCCTATATTTTTTCAAAAAAATTAGTTTTTCATAACATCTTCATTAGATATTCATATTAATTATGTATAATAGGAGCAAAATGTTATAGCCAGCAAAGCTGGGGTGATACGGTAAATTTCTTTAAAAGGAGGGATCTTATGATATGCGAGAGAAGTGAGACATGCCCGTTTTTCCCGAAAATAATCCAAGGTGATGTTGATAAAGAGTTAGAAAAGATGTATCGCGGAAATTTTTGTTATGGATTGTTCACAAGATGTGCGCGCTATGTAGTGTTTAAGGTTTGCGGAAAAGTACCAGATGATTTATATCCTAATATGCATGATATGGCAACGAAACTATGTGGTGAGTATACAAAAAACAACAAATAGACTCCGAGGTTATTATAAAGCCTGACAGCTTATGTTGTCGGGCTTTTATATTCGGGAGGGCGATAATATGGCGACTGTAGAGTGTGATAAACAAAGCTGCCAATTCCAGATGTAAGAACGTTGTATGTAATTTGTGCTGATGGGGGTGGTTCGTTTATAACAATAAACAGAAACGCACTCATAAGTGAGCGCGTCTCTGCTAGTGATATGTAAACTTTAGTCGTCATATATAGGAATTATTGAAATCCAGATATCAGAATTAGCTTTACGTTTGGCAAGGCTATTGTATCGTTTTAAGGTTCGAAGAATGTTGCCAATTCTTTTGGTAATACGTATCTTACCATACTTTACATAGATACCCCACGACTTTTTCAAATAATCATCCTTTCTTTTTGAGGTATGACTACTGACAACTTGAACCATGTATGAAGTTGTCTGTATGGCTATTGTAACACAAAGGCTGTCATAATTGGACAGGTAAGTATATCCATTGAGCATTTCAGCTAGGCGCTGTAAAGTTCTTAAGTTGATGTTGGATCTGATGATAGGGTGGGTGTATAGGACCATAGACTCAAAATCAAATTCTAAGGCAGGTGAACCGTTTCAGAAGGCGAATTATTGGAGAGACTTTCTGAAGGGATTGTGATTAGTAAAAATGCAAAAACTAGCCTATTTTGAAGTTTTACTACGGTTGAAACCGAAGGTTTGCGCTGGTTTGCCTGAGCGTATTGATGCGATTAACAATGTACTTGAAGCTATTGAGAGAAAGATTGGGCCGTTTTGTGATTTACCCATAAAGTTATTTGAATCAAGCCCTAATAGCTTCCCAAGCATTTTGATATATAATAGGCAGGACACATTTGCGACAGATATTACTTTAAAGTGGGATGACAAGTACGATGAGGGTTGGTTGTGCGGGGTCTTGGAAGGTGACGAAAATTATGAAGTCGCAGTAATTAAAGAGCGGCAGGTTATATATGTGAAATAAGTTCTGATACGAGCGCCCGGCGGGGCGCTTCTTCTATGATCAGCTTTATGGTGAAAGCGAGGGGGATGGCGGCCTATTACGCTGATCGTATTGGGAGTGTATATGTTGCGCTGAAGCTGTTTTAGTGCAATGTTGCCTTAAAGATGATATGAATAGTATACATCGGGGGTTAATAAAGGTGGTATTATGGTAGTAGGGATTTTATATTCCGGTGGAATTAGAAGAAGCTTTTGCCAACTTTATAGAGCGGTACATTTTATGGGGGGGCTCCTGTCGAAAGACAGGGGCTTTTTTGTGCGGTTTTAGAGGGGGGCAATACGAATTTTGAGGAGGTAATTTGTTTATGCGTAAAATGGGATGCCTGGAGCCATCGGCAGAGAGAATCAAAACCTTTCCCAAGGCTAAAAAGCCAAGTTTATCGATAAGTCTCGCTACATCAGTAGACCTGACTAGTAGCTTTCCGCCACCTGGTGATCAAGGAAACCAAGGTAGTTGTACAGCCTGGGCGGTAGCTTATGCATATAAGACCTTCCAGGAAAAACTCGACCAAGCGTGGGATGTAACTACTACAGCTCATCAGTTTAGCCCTGCTTATGTGTATAACCAGATTAACGGCGGTTCGGATGATGGCGCATATATTGATGATGCCCTGCAGATAATTGTGGACCAGGGTGTTTGCACTTTGGCGGTAATGCCGTATTCGGATACGGATTATACTACTCAGCCTACCGCTGCACAGAAGGCGGCAGCTGCTTCGTATAAAGCGAAAAGCTGGGGCGTGTTAACAGCAGGAAGTACTACTGAAATAAAAACTCATCTAGCTGCTGGTGATGCAGTTGTAGTGGGAATTCCTGTATATTCTGACTTTGACAATATTTCTTCGTCAAATCAAGTTTATGATACAATCAGCGGAACTTTAGAGGGTTATCATGCTCTTTGTTTAGTGGGATATAATGATTCAAAAAGTGCTTTCAAGTTTATTAATTCATGGGGGACAAGCTGGGGACTGAGTGGGTATGGCTATGTTTCCTATAAACTGATAAAAAATTGGAGCACCATAGGTTATGTGATGGTAGATATTACGGATTAGCTATAAGTAAAAGTATGGTGTATTGCCCCCCTCTAAAACTGTACAATAATAATGGGAAAGGCATCGATATTAATTACTATCATTTGACGGGGTCACTTTATGGTTGTATGGAAGCAAACCATGAAACGGCGGTAAGGGTACGTAATGGAAATAGCGTAAAACACTGGATTTAAGTGCCGATTGGTCAGAGCTAGAGAAGTAGCTTTGCGCGGTAGCATCTTGTTTTTTACTAGCATGAATTAAAATGTTAATTGTTATTTTTCAAAAAAAAGAGTATACTAGAAATAGAAAAAGGCTAACGTACTCTTAATACGCTAGCCTACAGGCTGCAACCGGAAACGGTTGGCTTAAGAATCAAATGATTTAAATAACCGCTGATCCTTTGGGCAGGGAGCGGTTATTTATTTTTCATGACCAAGACTATCAATGTAGCAAATGCGATAGCAAATGACAAAGATTGTCGAGTAGAGGTACGCTTCGCAGCTTGCCCCCCTCACAGATCCGTACGTGCCCA
>Ga0316604_10000608_pt1 | contig 40692 bp, 37 predicted proteins | sample OWC_soil_day20_C_FD_207650 | JGI IMG/M metagenome (GOLD analysis project Ga0316604, IMG submission 207650) | Wetland soil microbial communities from Old Woman Creek delta, Ohio, United States - OWC_soil_day20_CT | ecosystem: Environmental > Terrestrial > Soil > Wetlands | place: USA: Ohio...
CGGGCCGGCACGTCGACGACGGACGACGTGCCGGACGCCGGTGACAGACGACCTCCTCTTCCCCGTCCAAGGCGCACATATGCCCCGGCCCCGCCGCAGCGAAGACATGATCGTTGAGATCGCCCGCCTCCGCTACGAGCAGCGCCTGCCGCAGACCGAAATCGCCCGCCTGCTCGAGATTTCCGAGGCCACCGTCAGCCGGGCGCTGAAGTCGGCGCTGGACCTTGGCTATATCGAATTCCAGGTAACGCCCAAGGCGTTCCGCGACGCCGCTGTCGAACAGCGGCTGAAAGCCTATCTCGGCCTCCGCCTCGCCGTCGTTGTCGAAAGTCGGGCCGGCACCCACGCCCCGGCCGATACGCTGGGCAAGGCGGTCGCCCGCGTCATTGAGGACACGCTGAAGAGCGGCGACGTGCTGGGCGTTTCCGATGGCGCCACGGCCGCCGCCATCGCTGCCGCTGCCCGCCGGCCACCGGCCCGCGACATCAATGTCGTGGCGCTGGTCGGAGGTGTCGGCGCACCGGAACACTACACCCACTCCTCCGAAGTGTGCCGCCGTCTGGCCGCCGGGCTCGGTGCCCAGGCCTGGCAATTGCCGGTGCCGGCCATCGTCGATGACGCCGGTGCGGCGCGCCTCATGCGCGATACCGGCGCGGTACGCGGTGTCTTTTCGATGATGGACCACCTCGCCATCGCCGTGGTCGGCGTCGGCGCCATCTCAGCCACCGCCATGGTGTTTCGCGAGGGCTTCATCGCCCCCGGCAAGCTCGCGGAAATCCGCGCCCACGGCGCCGTCGGCACCATCTGTGGCCGCTTCTTCGGCCGGGACGGCCGACCGGTCGGTACCGAGTTCGACGACCGAACCCTCTCCATTTCGCTTGAGCGCCTGACGCGGGTGCCGCTGTCCATCGCCGCCGCGCTGTCGCCGCAGAAGGCCGAAGCGATCCGCGCCGCCGTTGCCGGCGGTCTTGTCAACGCCGTGGCAACCGACGTCGAGACCGCCGAGGCGCTGATGGCAATGCCCCGGTGAGGGGGTGCCTGCCCGCAAGCCCTTGCGATTTCTGGCGGGATTGCACTGCGTACCGGTCCGCATGTTTGGCCAGCCCCCTTCGGCACATCTGGCCTTGACCGACGGCTCGGTCGATGCTGACAAGCGCCGTCGTAACGCCGGTCTAGTCTTCTCCTGACACCACACGGGAGACCATCATGACCATTGCCGACGACATCATTGCACTCGAAAAGGGCGCCCTCGACCGCTGGTGCGTCGGCGACCCCGACGCCTTCCTGGCGCTGTCGGCCGAGGACGTCAGCTATTTCGATCCATTCCGGGAAAGCCGCCTCGATGGCCACGCGGCGCTTAGTGCGCTTTACGGCGGCCTGCGCGGCCAGATCGACGCGCCGCGCCACGAGATGATCGACCCGAAGGTGCAGGTGGTGGGCGATGCCGCCGTGCTCACCTTCCGCTTCGTATCCTGGAACGGCAGCGAAGGCGCCCGCGTCGCCTGGAACTGCTCTGAGGTCTACCGGCGCGATGCCGAGGGCTGGCGGGTCATCCACACCCATTGGTCGTTCACCGGCGCCGGCCTTGCCTCGGGGCAAGCGAGCACTTGAGGAACCAGAGCGCCCGCTTTCGCCAGCGCTCTATCCTGTTGGATCAACGCATCTTCCTTACGCGCATCGGTGCCTGCTTTGCTCGAAAATGCTCTATTGGGTTTTCCGCTTAGGCGTTGCTATGTTGGAAGACAAGCGCAACAGCGGGTGGATGGAATCATGGCGGATGTCAGGGCAATCTGCGCGATCGGCCAACACGGCCAGATCGGGCTCAACGGCGAGTTGCCCTGGGAGGGCAATCCGGAGCGGGAATTCCGCGCCGACGTCGAGCGCTTCTACGAGGTGACGCGCGGCCACGTCATGCTGGCCGGGCCGCACACCATCTCCACCCTGCCCAACTTCATGCAGTTCGACCGCACGCTCTGCGCCGTTCGCTCCAGCGACCGGCCGGAAGAGGTGCTGGCCCGCTTCCCCGACCGCGTCGTCTATGTCGCCGGTGGACCGGCGGTGTGGGCGGCCTACGCGGGCTTCATCCGCCATTGGGACATCAACCGCCTGCCCTATGACGGCCCAGCCGACCGCTGGTTCAAGCCGGAATGGCTGGTGTCAGCACGCTGACTGGCCGACGACACACAGCAGAAAGGCGCCAGAGCACTGCCCTGACGCCTTTGTTGTTTCCAGTTTCCCGAAAAGCGTTTCCAAAACCTCGACGCGACAGTGTTTGTTTCTGCGTCAGAGGCTCTTCAGCCACTCCATGCGCTTGCCGAGGTCGGGAGTGTCGAACACGAGCTTGCCGGCGACGATCGCCTGGGCACCAGCCTTGCGCAGCACCGGCACGGTATCCTCGCGAATGGCACCGTCAGCGACCAGCACGATGCGGTGATCGGTGGGAACACCAGCAATGTATTTCTGCGCCTCTTCGAGGCGCTGCGTGGCGGCCCGGTTGATGCCTTCGCGCTCGCCGATCTCGGCGCCGAACAGCGTGACAAAGCCGACGCGCGGCAGATGGCGGATCAGCTTGGCAACCGGCGTATCAACCTTCAGCACGATTCCGGCGACGAGGCCAAGCTCGTTGATGCGGGCGATACCGCTGTCGGTGAGCAGCGTGTTCTCGGCGTGAATCGAGATGGCATCGGCACCGGCCGCAGCGAATTGATTGATTTGGTTGATGAGTGCCGGCTCGCCCACCATCAGGTGGACGTGAATGGGCTTGTCGGTGATGGACCGGATGCGGGCGACGATTTCCGGAAACATCAACAGCGTGTCGGCGAAGATGCCGTCCGACGCGTCGATGTGAATGACGTTGGAATAGGGATCGATGCGGGCCACTTCGTCGGCAATGCGCAGGAGATCAGACGACCACATTGAGAATTCGGTGATCAGGTGGTCGGTCGGGAGGCGGTCGATCCATCCGGCGGCGGGGCGGTTCATCAGGCGTTTCTCCGGGTGTCAGAACATGCGGGGCATCCGCCGGCCGACGGCCCTCGCCGGCCCGCTGGCGCGCCATGTTCAAGATTGCGCACAAGGACTTGGATAGCACTAGTGCTTTCGTAGGGAAGAGTGCTTTTTTCGCGCGGCCGGCATGCCACAGCATGCCTCCCCTGCCCGCAACGCAAAACGGCGGAGCCAAGCCCCGCCGCTTCATGCGCGATCCTAAGCGTCTATCAGGCAACCAGATCGAACAGGTAGCTGGTGCTGTTCGACGAGGTCGAAGAGCCGCTGGCGCTGTAGGCGGTCTGGTTGCTCTCGGTGAGAGCCTCCTGGAGTTCCTTCAGCAAGTCGGCGATCGAACTGCCGGACGACGAACTGGTCGAGGCTTCGGTCGACTCTTCGCCCTCAGGCGGCGGCCCGGGAGGCGGCCCGCCGGCCCCCTTCGGTCCACCGGCACCCTGGGCGCCCTGGCCTTGGGAGAAGGTCTCATCGAAGACCTCGGCGAGTTCGTCGGCCTGGTCGGCGGTCAGCGTGCCGGCGTCGACCTGCTGCTGGATAAGATCGGCGATCTTCTCCTTCATCTCGTCGGGAGACGGCGGCTTGCTGCCGGACGTCTCACTCGACCGGCCGCTCGACAGCGTCTCATCGATGCTCTCGAGCGCCGTGGCGAGCGCGGACTGGTCGCTGGACTGGATGCTGCCGGTGCTGATGTCTGACTTGAGCGTCGACTGCAGCCGGGTGAGCGGCGACTGGTAGGCAGTGGTGGAAGAAATCGAGGTCATTTTCCCCCTCGGGCTAGAGTCTTACGCATTACATTCGACAAGCCAAGCGCTCCGTCCGTTAACGAGCGGTAACCAATGGGCTGGCGTGGTAACGACACGTTTCGATAGTCACGAAACGAAACATTGAGATACAAAATAACTGCTATGACCAACCGCCCGAATGCTAATGCTCGGCCGTTTAATGGGGATGGCCTTTCTTCATGCAGAACCACATCCTGCTCGTCGAAGATGACAATGACATCAATACGCTGGTCTCGCGCTACCTGAAGGCCAACGACTGCCGAGTGTCTGTGGCCCGCGATGGTCGCGAGATGGATCGCATCTTGTCGACCTCGCGCGTCGACATCGTTCTGCTCGATATCATGTTGCCAGGCGAGGACGGGCTCAGCATCTGCCGGCGCCTGCGCAACACCTCGACCATGCCGATCATCATCCTGTCGGCGCGCGGCGAAGAGATCGACCGGGTGGTCGGCCTTGAGATCGGTGCCGACGACTATATCGCCAAGCCGTTCAGCGCCCGTGAACTCCTGGCGCGCATTCGTGCCATCCTGAGGCGCAGCAGCCTGCCAGCCGCCAAGACGACGCGGTCGGAGGCGCGCCACCTCGGCTTTGCCGGCTGGGTGATCGACACCCGTGAACGCAGCCTGACGACGCCGTCGGGTGCCAAGGCGACTCTGACCGGCGCGGAGTTCGACCTGCTGGTTGCTTTCGCCGAGCGGGCGGGCATCACGCTCAGCCGCGACCAGCTTCTGGAACTGACGCAAGGCCGGCTCGCCGCGCCGTTCGAGCGATCGATCGACATCCTGGTGAGCCGCCTGAGGCGCAAGCTCTCCCCCGACGACGAGAAGTCGGAGTTCATCCGCACCATCCGTTCGGAGGGCTACCTGTTCACGCCGGAAGTGACGACCTCATGATCCGCAGAATCCTGCGCCTGGTCTTCGATTCGGTCGCGGGCCAGGTCATCGTCCTGCTGGTGGTGTCGATCGCCACCATGCATGGCGTACTGACTGCCTATTTCTTCCTGTCCAACCCGCGTGGCGCCTTTGCCGTTTCACCGGCCGAGACCGCTGGCGAGATCGGCGCGACCGCCCATCTGCTGGCCGCCGCTAGCCCCGACGAGCGGCCGCGGCTCATCGAACTGATGATGAAGGGCACGCTGCCGTCGATCGCTGTCTGTGCAGAGCCGGTGCCGAAGGAGGCCGACGAGGTCAGATTCGGACCGCTCGCCTCCCGTCTCGGCACCGCGGCCACCGCCCGCAAGGTGTTCGGCACCCATTCAGCGCCGGGCGACGAACTGATCGGCCCGCTGTATCTGACGCTCACCGATGGGGCTTGCTACCGGCTTGATCTGCCGGAAGCCGAAGCACCGCATTTCTTCGGTCCCGGGACGACGATGCTTGGCTTTCTGCTGATTACCACCGTGGTGCTGGTAAGCTGGGCGATGGTGGTGATCATCGGCCCGCTCCGGCGCTTCGAAGCCGCCGTCGAGCGACTGCGCGACATGCGCTCCGGGGTATCCGTTCCCGAGATCGGCCCGCGCGAACTGCGCTCCGCCATCTCCGCCTTCAATCGCATGCGCGCCCGCATCGGCAAGCTGATGGCAGAGAAGACCACCATGCTGGCCGCCGTCAGTCACGACCTCAGGACGCCGATCACCCGCCTGAGATTGCGCGCCGAGTTCATCGAAGACGAGACCATTCGCGAGCCGATGCTGGCCGACCTCGACCACATGGCGGCGCTGACCCAGGTCGCCCTCGTCCACCTGTCGGGCACCGACAGTCCCGAGCCGTTCGTCCAGACCGATCTGCCGAGCCTGTTGCAGACGATTGCCGACCAGTTCGCCGATCTCGGCCATGCGGTCTCCTACGAGGGGCCGAGCCGGCTCGCCGCCCGCGTTCGCCACCGCGACATCCTGAGGGCGGTGACCAACCTCGTCGAGAACGCCGTGCGTTACGGCGACAAGGTGGTTGTGTCGCTGAAGACCCTGCCGGGCCATCGGCTGACCATCTCCGTCGCCGACAACGGCCCCGGCATACCGGCCGCCGAGCGCGAGCACTTGCTCGAGCCCTTTGTGCGCGGCGACAGCGCCCGCAGTACGCTGCCAAACTCCGGCTTCGGGCTCGGCCTCACCATCGCCCGCGACGTTGCCGAGGCACACGGCGGCTCAATCGTGCTGGCCGACAACTCTCCCCGCGGCCTGCTGGCCACGCTGGAGATCGAGGGATAGCCACCGGAAATGGCGCGGCCGGCGAGTTCCCCCGCCGGCCGCGCATTTTCTCGAGTTGGCCGCCGTCAGCCTTCCTTGGCAAGGCTCCCCACCGTCCAGCCGAACATCTCGGTGTGGATGGTGTTGACCTTGAACTCGTAGCCCGCCGCCTTGTCGTTGATCGCCTTGGCGGCGTCGGCCGCCTTGGGGTCGATCGCCTCGGCGCTAAGGCGGATCCAGCCCTTGCCGGCGTCGTCCGCCGCCGGTACCGCCGTGGCGGTCACCGCGAGGCCATCGGTGGTTTCGTAGCGAAGCCGCGTCGCGGTGCCGATGGACGCCGGCGTTTCCTTGCGGACGTCGGTGAAATCGAAGCCCTGCAAGAAGGCGGTGACACGGTTGGCCTTGCCTTCGTCCGGAACCTTGCCGTCCGGCAACGTCGCCGGCAGCAGCTTGTCGCCGCTGCGCAGGAAATCGGCGGTAGTACCGGTGGTGTCGGTCAGCGTCACCTTCAACAGCGCCGCCGGCTTGATGTCGGTGAGGCGGGCGTCAAACCAGTCGGCGCGGGCCGTCGGCACGTCGAGCGAACCACGCACCAGATAGGACTGCGGGCCGCCGTCGAGGCGAACATACTGGCCGCCGCGACTGCCGCCGACCGTATAGTCCTTGGTGCCGGCGTAGACGGCGACGACCGGCTTGCCCTGTTTGTCGAGGAGCGCCACCTTGGTGGCGGCGCCCTTCTCCGCTCCGGGATCGGCGAGACCGAGGTCGACATAGCGGTCGGGCTTGCTGGTCTTGTCCTCGTCGATGGTCAGCGTCGCCAGCGACGACACCAGCTTGCGCACGCTGTCGATCCGCGCCGGATAGCCCGAGGCGTCGACGAAACGATCGCCGTCTCGGCTGAGTGTCGTCGTGTCCTTGCCGACGGTCACCGCGAGGGTTTCAACCGAAGCAGATGTTTTGACGAGGTCGGGCAGCAGTGCCCGGCCACGGTCGGCAACCGCGCTGTCGGCGGCGCTTCCGCCGGCGACCACCACAGCGGCCACAACGGCGGCGGCGGTGACGGCGGCAAGACCGATGAGCGATTTCGGCGTCATGTGAAGGAACTCCTCGCTTTAATCAGGCTTTGCGAACCGGCACCGGCCGGCGGGGTCGGCGCACGGCGAAGACGAGGGCGATGAGCGCCACCGCCGCCGGCACGACACCGATGATCAGAATCATGATCCAGTTCTTGAGCTTGGCGACATCGGCGCGGAGGTTGTACTGCACCTCGCGCAGTTCGGCCCGGGCCGACAGCAGGTCGGACCTGAAACTCTCGATCGCCTTCGCCTGCTCGGCGGAGACCAGTTCGCCCTCCTTGGCCTCACCGGCGGTGGAGGCATCCTTCAGCTTCTTCTCGGTATCGGCGATGCGCTGCGTCAGTTCCTGCTGCTTGGCGAGAAAGCGCTCCTCGGCGACCCGCTCCAGTGCGTCGATGCGGGTGAATGGCCGCCAGGAAACGGTACGACTGCGGAGATCGGCCAGTGCCACGCCGCCGGCCATCTGCTCGACGGCGTTGAGCAGGAAGTCGCCATTGTTGGCAAAGGCCTGCGCCACCTGCCGGCCAAGCACGGTCTGCATCTGCAGCCAGTTGCGGTCGGCCAGCATGTCGGCATCGCCAACCAGGACGACGTTGGGCGCCGAGGCGCTTTCCTTGAGCGGCGTTCCATCGGCCGCCGAATCCTTCGGCTTGCCATCAGGGAAGGCGCTGCGGAGCTTGCCCTCAAGACGGGCGGCGACCACTGGCCGGTCGCCCGTCTTTTCGATCTTGGACAGCAGGGCGCGCGGATCGCCATAGGGGTCGGCCGCCTCGCCAGCCGAAAGAAGGCCGGCATCGGCGGAGGCATACATCAGCGGCTTCAGCGTCGCGTCCTTGCCGGTGGCGGTAAACGTACCGGCAGTGGTCATCACGATGGCGTTGAGTTTGGAAGTAACGGCATCACCCCGATCGAAGCCGTCATCGTGGATGGCAAACCAGGGATAGTTGGCGACCTCGGCCTGCCGACCGCCGATGTTGCGGACGGTACGGATCGCCCAGTCGGGGTCACCAACCGCCTTCTTGGCGTCGAAGCCGACGCCCCAGGCGTCGAACATCTTCTGGAAGTCGGCGGCATTGTTCTCCACCGGCACGCCGGGCTGCGGCCCGGCCTGCGTTTCCGCGAAGGGATCGGCGAATACCAGCGTGGCGCCGCCTGACAGCACCCACTGGTCAAGGGTGAAGAGCGTGCGGTCCGACAGCTTCTGCGGCTGCACCACCAGCACGACGCGGGTGTTGTCAGGCAGCTTGTCGATGTCGCCGCCGATGGTCTCGACGCTGTAGGTCTCCTTCAGCATCGCCAGGATCTGGGCCGGTGCCTGCCCGGCCATCGGATTGCCGGCCATGCCGAGGCCGTCGAGAAGCGCGACCACCGGCTTCTGCGGCTGGCCCAACTCGGCGACGAGGCGCGTCAGATCATATTCCAGGAACGGCTCGCGGTCGGGCGTGAACACCGGAATGCTGGCCGTGCCACTGGTCGAGTTGGTGGCGGCGAGGCCGAAATAGATCGGGTCGGAGGTGCCGTCGAGGCTGATGCGGTTGATGCCGAAGCCGACGGCGCGATCCTCCTCCTCCGAATAGGGCTGGGGATCGATCACTTCGAGGGTGATCTGACCGTGCGACAGGCTCTCGTAGGTGTCGAGCATGGCGCGGACACGCGCGGCATAAGCGGACAGCGCCGGTGCCGACTCGTGCAGCCCCGCCGACATGAACAGGCGCATGTGGATCGGCTCGTCGAGCTTGTCGAGCATCGCCACCGTGCCATGGGAGAGCGAATAGAGGCCACCGTCGGTGAGATCGAGGCGGCTGGAGCGGAACAGCGTCGCCGACAATGAATTGACGGCGAGGTAGAGGATGACCGCCAGAACGGCGCCGACGGCGACGAGACGGGACTTGGGGACCCGGTTGAGCTTCGACATCACGGACCTCAGGCGGCTTTCTTGGCGTCGATGACCTGGACGTTGATCCAGAGCGCCAGCACGATTGTCGACAGGAACAGGATGACGGCCGGCGCCTCAAGGACGCCGCGCGTCAGCCGGTCGAAGTTGGTGATGAAGGACAGCGATTGCACGAGGTCGACCACGAAGGCCGGCGCCCAGCCGCGCAACGCTGCCAGCACCAGATTGGTGCCGGACATCACCAGCAGGAAGGACACGATGGCGGCGAGAATGAAGGCGATCACCTGGTTCTTGGTCATCGCCGAGATGCAGGCGGAAATCGCCAGAAACGCGCCAGCCATCAGGAAGGAGCCAATGTAGCTCGCCAAGACGATGCCGTTGTCCGGCGAGCCGAGGTAGAGCGTCACCAGCCAGAAGCTCATGGTGAGCACCAGGGCCACCGCCGTGAAGGCCCAGCCGGCCAGGAACTTGCCGATCACCACTTCATGGGCGCGCACCGGCAGCGTCATCAACAGTTCGATCACGCCGGATCGGCGCTCGTCGGCCCACAGCCGCATGCCGATGGCCGGCATCAGGATGAGGAATATCCAGGGATGCCAGGCGAAGAATGGGCCAAGGTCGGCCTGTCCGCGCTCGAAGAAGCCGCCGGCAAAGAAGGCAAGGCCAGCCGAAAGAGCCAGAAAGACCAAAAGGAAGACGGCGGCGAGCGGCGTCGCGAAATAGGCGCGGAATTCGCGGCCGAACACCAGCGCGATGGTGCGGAAGGAGGTTTTCATCTCGGATCGTCTCCGGAGGGGAAGCGGCATCAGGCGGCCTTGCTGCCGGTGATGGAGCGGAAGACGGCTTCGAGCGTCGGCCGTTGGCCATCGACGATGGCCGCATCAAGAAGGGCAGCCGGCGCTGCGTCGGCGACCACCCTGCCCTCGGCGATGATGACGACGCGGCTGCAGATCGCCTCGACTTCCTCAAGAATATGCGTCGAGATGACGATCGCCTTGCCCGGCGCGATGGCCGCGATCAGCTCGCGCATGTCGTGCTTCTGGTTGGGATCGAGGCCATCGGTCGGCTCATCGAGGATCAGCACTTCCGGGTCATGGATCAGCGCCTGGGCAATGCCGACGCGGCGCTTGAAGCCCTTGGAGAGGGCATCGATCGGGCGGGTCCACACGGCGGCGAGGTTGACGCGCTCCACCATCTCGACAAGGCGCTCGTTGAGCGTGGCATTTGACAGGCCCCGCATACGCCCGACGAAGGTCAGGAAGTCAGCCACCGTCATGTCGCCATAGGCCGGCGCACCCTCGGGGAGATAGCCAAGGCGGCGGCGGGCGGCGATGGGATCGGCGAACACGTCGTGGCCAGCGATCGACGCAGTGCCGGCGTCCGGCTCGAGAAAGCCGGTCAGCATCTTCATGGTCGTCGATTTGCCGGCGCCGTTGGGGCCGAGAAAGCCCACAACCTCACCACGGCTCACCTCGAGGCTGACGCCGTCGACGGCGCGCACTCTCGAAAACGTCTTCACCAGGCCGTTGGCCTGAACGAGTTGCATGCCTTTTCCTCCAGCGTTCGAAATCGTCCATCCGGGTGCCTGGCAGCGCCGAACCGAAGCCAGCCGTCGCTTACCGCAGGCAGGCAAGCAGGGATATCGGATTCTTGGCGAAATCGTGTTCAAAAACAGACCTTACCGATTGTTCATCAACAGGCCGTCTGCCCATCGGTAACCTCCCGTAGGTGACCGCACGCGAGGCGGTACCTGCCCAACAAAACGCCTTGGCCATTGTCTGGGCGATGGTAGACTGACGATCATGCCTAGCTATGCCATCCTGCTCGGTCGTCAGCGCCACGTCTTCGAGGATCTCAAGGCCGTCATGGCGGCCGCCTCACCGGAGAAATCCGGCGATCGGCTGGCCGGCATCGCCGCCGATACCAACGAGCGCCGCGTCGCCGCCCGCTACCTCCTGGCCGACATTCCGCTCCGAACCTTTCTCGACGAGCCGCTGATCCCCTACGAGGTCGACGAGGTCACCCGCCTGATTGTCGATAGCCACGACACGGCTGCGTTCTCGCCGGTCGCCCACATGACGGTCGGCCAGTTCCGTGACTGGCTGCTCTCCTACGAATGCACCACCGCGCAGCTTTCCGCCCTGGCGCCCGGCCTGACGCCGGAGATGGTCGCCGCCGTTTCCAAGATCATGCGCAACCATGATCTGATCGTCGTCGCCGCCAAAACCAGCGTTGTCACCGGCTTCCGCACCACCATCGGCCTCAAGGGGCGCCTGTCCAGCCGCCTGCAGCCCAACCACCCGACCGACGATCCCGAGGGCGTTGCCGGCTCGACGCTCGACGGCCTGACCTACGGCGTCGGTGACGCCGTGATCGGCATCAACCCGGCCGGCGACAATCTCGACGCCTGCATCCGGCTGATGGAGTTGTTCGACCGGCTCCGCCAGCGCTTCGACATCCCCATGCAGTCCTGCGTGCTGACGCACGTGACGACATCGATCAAGGCGGTGGAGGCGGGTGCGCCGCTCGATCTCGTCTTCCAGTCGATCGCCGGCACGGAAGCTGCCAACCGCGGCTTCGGCGTCGACCTCAAGGTGCTGGAGGAGGGGCGCGAGGCGGCGCTCAGCCTGAAGCGCGGCACGGTCGGCGACAATGTCATGTATCTCGAAACGGGCCAGGGCTCGGCGCTGTCCGCCGACGCCCACCACGGCGTCGACGAGCAGACCGTCGAAGTGCGCGCCTATGCCGTTGCCCGCCACCTGAAGCCGCTGATCGTCAACACCGTCGTCGGCTTCATCGGCCCAGAGTATCTCTACGACGCCAAGCAGATCATCCGGGCCGGCCTCGAGGACCACTTCTGCGGCAAGGTGCTCGGCGTGCCGATGGGCGTCGACGTCTGCTATACCAACCATGCCGAGGCCGACCAGGACGACATGGACAACCTGATGTTCCTGCTCGCCTCGGCCGGCGTCAACTTCCTGATCGCCGTGCCCGGTGCCGACGACGTCATGCTGAACTACCAGTCATTGAGCTACCACGATATCGTCAGCCTGCGGCATTCCTTCGGCCGCCCACCGGCGCCTGAGTTCGAGGCCTGGCTCTACCGCATGGGCCTCTTCGACGACGAGGGGCGCCTGGCACCACAGGCGAGTTCCGTCGCCCGCCGCCTCATCGATTATCGTCCTGACGTCCGAGCCTTGGCATGAGCACCCCCGTCGACCTCGATCCGTTCGCCCGCTTCCGCGCCGTGACCCGCGCCCGCATCGGCTTGGGACGGGCCGGCGATTCGCTGCCGATCCGCGCCGTGCTCGACTTCCAGCTCGCTCACGCCCGCGCCCGCGACGCTGTGCATGGCCACGTCGATTTCGCGGCCATGGCAGCCCGGATCGGCGAGAAGCAGCCGGTGATCTGCTTGAAGTCGTGCGCCGCCGATCGCTCGATCTATCTGGCCCGTCCCGACCTTGGCCGCCGGGTCGACCCGATGGCGCTCGCCGGCATCGAAACAGGCGACTTTGACGTCGCCTTCGTCATTGCCGACGGCCTCTCCGCCGCCGCGGTGGAAGCGCACGCCGAAATCGTGCTGTCCGCCTGCCTGCGCCGGCTCGGCGATGTCAAGGTTGCGCCGATCGTGCTGGGCGAACAGGCGCGCGTCGCCTTTGGCGACGAGGTCGGCGAAGCGCTCGGCGCGCGCCTCGTGGTGGTGCTGATCGGTGAGCGGCCCGGCCTGTCGGTTCCCGACAGCCTTGGCGCCTATCTGACCTTCGACCCGAAGGTCGGCCGGCGCGACAGCGAGCGCAACTGCCTCTCCAACATCCACGCCGACGGGCTGCCACATGAGTTGGCGGCCGACAAGATCGTCTGGCTGATTCGCCAAGCGCTGCGGCTCGGCCTCACAGGCGTTGACCTCAAGGAGGAGATGGGCGGTCCGGCGGCACTGCCCGCCGATCTCTGAACCGAAATTTTTTGAACAATCTCACGCCGACACGACCCTTCGCCAATACCTTGGTATCTGTCATTGCACTAGCATCCCTCCATCGTAGACGAGCAGAATCGAATCGGTGGAGAGGACGACGATGCGCCGAGGCGCACTTTTGGGAGTTGTGGCGCTGATCGGGGCGGCTCAAGCCGCGATGCCTGCGGAAGTGCTGACGATCGCCGCCGTCGACAATGCCGACATGAACAGGATGCAGGAGCTTGCCGACGACTTCGTGGCGGGCAACCCGGACATCCATCTCAACTGGGTCCTTCTGAAGGAAGACGTTCTTCGACAGAAGGTGGCCACCGACATCGAGACGCGCGGCGGTCAGTTCGACATCATGACCATCGGCAACTACGAGGTGCCGATCTGGGCGCAGCAAGGCTGGCTCAAGCCACTCGACGACCTTGGCGACAAGTATGACGAGGATGATCTCCTGCCGGCCATCCGCAAGGCGGTTTCCTACGACGGCAAGCTCTACGCCTCGCCCTTCTACGGCGAGAGCGCCATGCTGATGTATCGCATCGACCTGTTCCGCGCGGCTGGACTGGAAATGCCACCGTCGCCGACCTGGACCTTCGTGCGCGAGACGGCGACGAAGCTCACCGACAAGGCCGCAGGTCGCTACGGCATCTGCCTGCGCGGCAAGGCGGGCTGGGGCGAGAACATGGCGTTGCTGACCGCCGCCGCCAACTCCTTCGGCGCCCGCTGGTTCGACCTGGATTGGCGCCCGGAGTTTGATTCGCTGGAGTGGCAGCGGACGCTCACCTTTTACGTCGACCTGCTGCAGGCGGCGGGGCCGCCGGGTGCCGCCTTCCTCGGCTATACGGAGAATCTCGACCTGTTCCGGACGGGCAAGTGCGCCATGTGGATCGATTCCACCGTTGCCGCCTCGACGCTGAGCAACCCCAAGACGTCCGATGTCGTCGGCCGCGTCGGCTATGCGCCGTTTCCGACCTACGGCGGCCTCGGCAACCACGGCAACTGGCTATGGACCTGGAACCTCGCCATTCCCGCCAGCACGACCAAGGCCGGGCCGGCGCAGCGCTTCATCGCCTGGGCGACCGACCGGGACTATGCCGATCTGGTCGCCGCCCATGAGGGGTGGGCCTATGCGCCGCCGGGCACGCGCATATCGCTCTACAACAATCCCGCCTATCGGTCGGCGGCGCCGTTTTCCGGCTACACGCTGACTGCCATCGACACCGCCAATCCCGACCAGCCAACCGTCAAGCCAGCGCCGTATACGGGCAGCCAGTTCGTGGCGATCCCGGAATTCCAGCGCATCGGCAACGCCGTCGGCCAGATCTTCGCCGCCGCCGTCGTCGGACAGATGAGTGTGACGCAGGCGCTCGCCTCGGCAAACGACCTGACGCTCAGGGAGATGACGCGGGCAGGATACGTCAAGCAGCCGTGAAACCACCGGCAATTTGTCGCCGCGCAACGTCGTTGACCGGCGCTGCCCCTAGGTTCCCCTCCATTCCGCCGGCCCGGCCGGCAAGAAGGGCTGAAAGCCCCCGAGGATGGAGACGGACAAATGTTTTGCTACCAGTGTGAACAGACCGCCCGCGGCACCGGTTGCGTGACCCGCGGCGTCTGCGGCAAGTCGCCGGAGGCCGCCGATCTGCAGGACGTGCTCGTCCATGCCGCCAAACGCCTGGCAACGCGCTACGCCAACGTGCCCGCCGCCGAGCGGCCGGCGAATCTCGCGCCGATGCTTGAGGATGCGCTGTTCGTCACCGTCACCAACGTCAACTTCGACACCGCTTCGATCCTGAACAAGATCCGCGAAGTGGTCGCCGCCGCCGGGACTGCCGCCGACGTTGCCGTCGAGGCCCCGGAAGCCGCCCTGGTCTCCTGGTCGCGCGACTCGATGATCGATTCCCGCAAGGCAAGCCTCGGCGACGACGTCACCGGCTTGCAGGAACTGTTGCTCTACGGCCTCAAGGGTATGGCAGCCTACGCCCATCATGCCCGCCAGATGCATCGCACCGACCCCGTCGTCGACGCCTTCACGGTCGAGGCGCTGGCCAAGCTCGACGCCGGTGTCGACACCGTCGACGAACTGCTTGCTCTCAACCTCAAGTGCGGCGAAGTCACCATCAACGTGCTGGCGCTGCTCGACGCCGCCCATTGCGACACCTACGGCAAGCCGACGCCGACGCCGGTGCTGATGGGCCACGTGCCGGGCAAGGCGATCCTCGTCTCCGGCCACGACATGGTCGACCTCCAGGCACTGCTCGAGCAGACCGAGGGCAAGGGCATCAACATCTATACCCACGGCGAGATGCTGCCGGCCCATGGCTATCCTGAGCTCAAGAAATTCAAGCATCTGGCCGGCCACTTCGGCGGCGCCTGGATGCTGCAGCAGCGGGAGTTCCCGAACTTCCCCGGCGCCATCCTGATGACCACCAACTGCCTGATGCAGCCGTTCGAGGACTATGAGGGTCGCCTGTTCACGCGCAACCTCGTCGCCTGGCCGGGCATCGCCCACATCGATGGCCGCGACTTCTCGGCGGTCATTGAGTCCGCACTGGCCGCTCCCGGCTTCACCGACACCGTCAAGACCGGCGAACATCTGGTCGGCTTCGGCCATGACGCCGTGCTGGGCGCTGCCGACAAGATCATCGGCGCCGTCAAGGCCGGCGAGATCAAGCACTTCGCCGTCATCGGCGGTTGCGACGGTTCGGAGGGCGAACGCTCCTACTATACCGATCTTGGCACGACCATTCCCAAGGATTGGGTGATCCTGACGCTTGGTTGCGGCAAGTACCGCCTGCTCGGCCATGACTATGGCACGGTTGCCGGCCTGCCGCGCCTCCTCGACATGGGCCAGTGCAACGACAGCTTCTCGGCCGTCAAGGTGGCGCTGGCGCTCGCCGACGCTTTCGGCTGCACCGTCAACGAGCTGCCGCTGTCCATCGTGCTGTCGTGGTTCGAGCAGAAGGCGGTCTGCGTTCTGCTCGCCCTCCTGCACCTCAACGTCAAGAACATCCGCATTGGGCCGCGCCTGCCTGCCTTCCTGACGCCAGCCGTCCTGAAGGTGCTGGTCGACACCTTCGGTCTCAAGCCGGTGGGCGATGTGGATGCCGACCTCCAGGCGATGGCCAACGCCGCCTGATCGAAGTCCGACGAGGAGGGAAAAACGAACCGGCCGGGCATCACAGCCCGGCCGGCGGTCGCCAGAGTATTTCCGGTGAAAACCGGTTCACCGGAGATGTTTTCTATTTGCTTTCACGCAACTCCGGACGCAAACCGCGACACATGTTTGCTGGAGTTGCTTCAAAACAGTCGCAAAGCGCGGATCAGACGCCGACGGCGAAGGCTTGAAGACCAAACAGGACCGTCAGGAATGCCGCGGCAACAGCGATCCGCAGGCATAAACCAGCGGACGGACACGTGAGGGCCCGCCCCATTTCCTTGACCATGGTGACAATCACGGCCGCCTCCCTTTTGCGTTCGCAGGTCACCGATAAACCATGAGGCCCGGCAAGCTCCTCCACGCCGGACCGCAGGTCGTGAAAAATTAGAATCGAATCGCGCGAAGTGCCAATCAAAACGTTTCGCCTACGTATTCGGAGGGATGGCCGTCGCCTGTCCCCGGAGGACCATCCAAGCTATAACTTTCACAACACATGTAAGTTTTCGGACAGCCGATGAGCACTGCAGCCCTTCTGAAAGAGATCTCCGACGGAGACGTTTTCGACCGAGCCGCCGTCAAGGCGCTGTTCGACCTGCCGCGCGAAGACCTGTTTGCCCGCGCCGATGCGGTGCGCAAGGACAACATGGGCGACGAGGTGTTCCTGCGCGGCATCGTCGAGTTCTCCAATGTCTGCGCCAACGACTGTCTGTATTGCGGCATCCGCAAATCCAACCACGACGTGCGCCGCTATCGCATCGAGGAAGAGGAAATCCTCGAGGTGGCTCACCGCATGGAGGGCTGGCAGCAGACCACCATCGTGCTGCAGTCGGGCGAAGTGGCGGCCGACAAGGAGGATGAGCGCATCGAGCGCATTATCCGGCGGATCAAGACGGAAACGCGGCTGGCGGTGACGATGAGCGCCGGCAACCGGCCGCATGACACCTACGCCCGCTGGCGGGCGGCCGGCATGGACCGCTACCTGCTGCGCTTTGAAACATCCGATCCCGATCTTTTCGCCTTCCTGCATCCGGACTGCGACCTTGAGGAACGCATCGGCTGCCTCAAGGACCTGCGCGGCCTCGGCGTGCAGGTCGGCTCCGGTTTCATGATCGGCGTGCCGGGTGAGACGTCGGACATCCTCGCCGACAACATCCTGCTGTGCCGCGACCTCGACCTCGACATGATCGGCATCGGGCCGTTCATCGCCCATCCGGACACGCCGCTCGCCGGACAGGCCAACGCCTATGCCGGCGACACCGACATGTTCTTCGCTGCCGTGGCGGCGCTGCGTATCGTCAATCCGAAGGCGCACATCCCGGCAACGACGGCCTTCGACGCCATCTTCCCGCACGCCGGCCGCGATCTCGTCCTGCAGCGCGGCGCCAATGTGTTCATGCCCAACGCCACGCCCGGCCGCTTCCGCAAGAACTACATGCTCTACCCGGACAAGCCCTGCGTCGACGAGGACGACCACCAGTGCTCGGGCTGCGCCGCCGCCCGCGTCTGGTCGATCGGTCGGGTAATCGGCCAGGGGCCGGGGCATTCGATCAAGGTCAGGTGATCGCTGTTCTCTCTGCCGGGCTGCATAGATCCTTCTATATTTCCGGTTAGAGAAAGCCGGAGAGCCCTATGAGCAGTTCCGCCCAGACCCGCGCCGTCAGGACCGATTGCCGCCGCCTTGCCGACAAGGAGCTGGACATCTTCAACCCCATCCGCGCGAGTTGAGGTAGCCGATCGGAAGCCCCACGGTGCTGCAGGTCATCAACTGGCGTCGGCGTTGGCCCGCTCGAAGGCGATCCGCGCCGAGGGGAAGGGGCCGAGCGACCGGTGGAGGACGCCCTGCACGCGGCTGATGGCGACACCGTAGTTGGTGATCGGCACGCCCTGCCGCTCTGCCTGACGGATGCGAAGCAGCACCTGCTTGCGATTGACGGTGCAGGCGCCGCACTGAACGACGAGAGCATAGGGGCTGAGATCATCGGGGAAGGCGCGGCCGGCCATCGTCTCAAATTCGATATCGCCGCCGGCATACTGGCGGAACCAGCGGGGGATTTTCACCCGGCCGATATCGTCGGCCATGGAATGATGGGTGCAGGCCTCGGCGATCAGCACCTTGTCGCCGGGCTTCAATCGATCGATCCGCGCCGCACCTTCGGCGAGGCGGACAAGGTCGCCCTTGAAGCGGGCCATCAGGATCGAGAAGGTGGTGAGCGGCACGTCGTCCGGCGTGTCGGCCGCCGCCTTCAGCACGATCTGGCTGTCGCAGACCACGAGGTCGGGCTTTCTGCCAAGCGACTTCAGCGTTGACGCCAGTTCGCGCTCCTTGACCACCGTGCAACTGGCGTCGGCGTCGAGAATGTCGCGGATGGCCATCACCTGCGGCAGGATCAACCGTCCCTTGGGGGCGGAGAGATCGATCGGCACCACCAGCACCACGTGGCCGCCGGCCGGCACCAGATCGGCGAGGAGATGCGGCACCTCGAAGGAGCTTTCCGGCGCCGCCTCCAGGATGAGTTCGCGCACGCGGGCGGCGTCCGCCTTTATCGCCGTCGAGATCGAGGCGAAGGGAACATCGCGAGCCCTGACCGCCGCCAGCGCCTCGGCCGGCGGGGCGGCAAGATCGGCCTTGGTGAAGACGACGCAATAGGGCGTCTCGCGGTCGGCGAGCGCATCCATCAGCTTCACTTCGTCGTCGCCGATCGGCCCCTCGGTAACGATGATGCCGAGGTCGGTATGGTCGAGCGCCTTGAGAGTCTTCTCGACGCGCATCCCGCCGAGATCGCCGACGTCGTCAATGCCGGCGGTGTCGACGAACAGGACCGGCCCGATCGGCAGCAGCTCCATCGCCTTCTCGACCGGGTCGGTCGTGGTGCCGGCGACGTCGGAAACGATCGATACGTCCTGCCCGAGCAACAGGTTGACCAACGACGACTTGCCAACGTTGCGGCGGCCATAGACGCCGATGTGCAGGCGAAGACCTTTTGGCGTGGCAAGCATGGTCTGGTCCTTGTCTATTTCGTACCGAGGGCTGTCATGGCATTGGCGGAGAGCAGGCGATCGAGCTCGGCGGGCTCGATCAGCTTGCGGTCGAGGACGATCTCGATCACCGATCGACCACTGTCGCGCGCCGCCGTCGCCACCTCGGTCGCCGTCTCATAGCCGAGACGCGGCAGCAACGCCGTAACGACGGCACGGCTCTCGCCGACCTGTCGACGGCAGGCCGCCTCATCGACGGACAGGCCCTCGACGCAGCGCGTCCGGAAGATGGTCGCGGCGGCCTCGAGCAGGCTGATACTGTCGAGCAGGGCGTCGGCCAGCAGCGGCAGGAAGGCGTTGAGCTCGAGTTGGCCGTTTTGCGCGGCGAGCGTCACCATCTGGTCGTTGCCCATCACCCGCATTGCCGCCTGCCCCACCGCCTCCGGGATCACCGGATTGACCTTGCCGGGCATGATCGACGAGCCGGCCTGCACAGCCGGTAGCCGGATTTCGCCGAAGCCGGCCTGCGGGCCTGACGACAGCAGGCGAAGATCAGAGGAAATCTTGAACAGGTTGACGGCGTTGGCTTTCAGAATGCCCGACACCTCGACGAAGGCATCGGCGTTCTGGGTGGCATCGACGAGGTTGTCGGCCCGGGCAAGGCCGAGGCCGGTCACCTCGCGCAACACCTCGGTGACCATGAAGACATAGTCGCGCGGCGCGGCGATGGCGGTGCCGACGGCGGTGCCGCCGAGGTTGACGACGCGCAACCGCTCCTCGCACTTGAAGACGCGCCAGCGGTCGCGCGACAACGCTTCGGCCCAGGCCGAAAACACCGCGCCGTAGGCGATCGGACAGGCGTCCTGCAACTCGGTGCGGGCGATCTTGACGACGCCGGACCACGTCCGCTCCTTCTCCTGGAAGGCGACCTGCAGGTCGGCAATGGCCTTTTCCAAGCGGTGCAGCAGGCGAATGGCGGCGATCTTCAGCGCCGTAGGAAACGTGTCGTTGGTCGACTGGTTGAGGTTGACCTGATCGTTGGGATGAACGCGGGCATGCTGACCACGCCGGCCGCCGAGCAGTTCCTCGGCGCGGTTGGCGATCACCTCGTTGACGTTCATGTTGAGCGACGTGCCGGCACCGCCTTGCAGCGCATCGACGTCGATCTCGGATAACAGCGTGCCGTCCTCGATCTCGCGGGCGGCGCGCAGGATCGCCTCCGCCACCTCGTCGGTGAGAAAACCGAGACGATGATTGGTGCGGGCGGCAGCGATCTTCACCGCCGCGTAGGCGCGGACGAGTTCGGGATGCACCGGCCGGCCGGCGAGCGGAAAGTTTTCGCGCGCCCGCGCCGTGTGGATGCCCGACAGGGCGTCCGCCGGGATGTCACGCTCGCCGATCAGGTCGGTCTCGCGCCGCGTCGCCATCCTTTACCTCCGGCGACACCGCGTCAGCGGTAAACGTCGCGCTTGCCCTCACGCACCTTGCGCATCATCGTCTCGGAATAGCGGGCGATCTTCGGTTCCATGGTGGCGACCTCGGCGGCCACCGCCTTCTCGCCGGCCGCGCAGGTGTCCTCGGAACCGTAGTCGATCATGTATTCCATAAACGACGACAAGGCATTCGGCCCGCACATTTCGCGGATAAGGCCTGGCTTTGCAAGGTCCATGAAGTCGGCACCGGTACGGCCCATGCGATAGCAGGCGGTGCAGAAGGACGGCACGCAGCCGCTGGCGGCGATGTCGCGCACCACTTCGTCGAGCGGGCGGTGGTCGCCGCGGGTGAACTGGGCGGCCTGCTCCTCGACCGGCGTGGCGTAGCCACCGGGATTGGTACGGCTACCGCCGGAGATCTGCGACACGCCGAGCCGGAAGGCATCGCGGCGCATTTCCGGGTTCTCGCGCGTCGACAGGATGATGCCGGTGTACGGCACGGCGAGGCGCAGGATGGCAATGATCTTCTTGAAATCGGTATCGGACACGGCATGGGGCGGCGCCATCGACACGTCGGAGCCGAAGGCCGGCTCCATGCGCGGCACCGAAAGGGTGTGCGGACCGACGCCAAAGGCGTCCTCCAGATGGGCGATGTGCTGCATGGTGGCCAGCACCTCGAAGCGCCAGTCGTGCAGCCCGAACAGCGGACCGATGCCGACGTCGTCGATACCGGCCGCCATGGCGCGGTCCATCACCGACACGCGCCAGTCGAAGTCGGCCTTGGCGCCCGACGGATGCATCGCCTCGTAGACCTTGCGGTTGTAGGTCTCCTGGAACAGTTGGTAGGTGCCGATGCCGGTTTCCTTCAGGCGACGGAATTCATCGGTTTCCAGCGGGGCGACGTTGACGTTGATGCGGCGGATCTCGCCGCGGCCGCGCTTGACCGAATAGATGCGCTCGATGGCATCGACGAGATACTGGAAGCCGGTCTTGGGGAAGGCTTCGCCGCCGATCAGCAGCAGGCGCTTGTGGCCCTGGTCGATCAGCGCAGCCGTCTCCGCCTCGATCTCCTCCATGGTCAGGATCTTGCGATCGAGTTCCGTGTTGGACCGGCGGAAGGCGCAGTAGACGCATTCGTTGAGGCAAATGTTGGAGAAATAGAGCGGCGCGAACAGGACGATGCGCGGGCCGTAGATTTCCGTCTTCACCTTCTCGGCGGTGTGGAACAACTCGGCCATCAGGTCGGGATCGGTGACGGCGCAGAGAACGGCAACGTCGTCTTCCGACAGGCCGCCGAGCGTCGCCGCCTTGTCGAGGATCTCGCGCACCCGCAACCGGTCGGCGCCAGCGGTGGTGGCGGCGATCTCCGCCTCGATGCGGGTTTCGTCGAGCCAGGTGATCCGTTCGGTCTTCGTCATCGTCTCAGCCTTTCACCGGCCCGTCCGCCGGAGCTTGTCCGCAAGTGACACTGCCCGAACTCGATCAACAACGATTTGCGCGAGATCAATCCTAACTCGGTTAAACTGGACCTGCGGAGTAATAAAAGCGGGGAAGTCATGTCCGGGTAGCTTCGACCCCAACGGTCTCACGGTTTGTGGTCCGGCGTTTCCTGTCAGTGCAAAAGCGGATAGGGTTTAGGTGATTCAGCGAGGATTGTTCGAATGAACGAAAGGGACAACGAAGCCTTGTCCGGCAGCGCGGCGCGCCGGGAGAATGGCCTCCGCGACCGGGGCCGCCTCCGGGACGTGTCCCGTTCGCTGCCGATCGCCCTTTTGAGGACACGGGAAGCGGTGATGCGGCAGTTCCGACCGGTGCTCAGGTCGGTTGACCTTACCGAGCAGCAGTGGCGGGTGCTGCGGGCGCTCGATTCGGTGCCGGAAATCGACGCGACAGGCCTTGCGATGGCGACCTTCCTGTTGCCTCCGTCGCTGTCGCGCATCCTCCGCGATCTCGAGGGGCGGCAACTGATCAGCCGGCGTCCCGATCCCGCCGACCTCCGGGCCTGGCTAATCTCGCTGACACCCGAAGGACGGAAAACCATCGACGCGGCGGGAGTCTGGGCCGAGACTGTCTATGCGGCGATGACGGCCCGGATCGGCCAGGAGCGCCTCGACACGCTGATGCAGCTCTTGCGAGATATCGAGCAGGACCTTGATGTGCCGCTCACCGGCCACGGTGGAGTGGCGTCTGAACCACGCGCCGAGTAATCAGGAGGAGACATGTTGAAGACAGGATTTACCGGCGGGGCTTGGCTGAACGAGCCCTCCCGCTGGAGCATCGACGGCGATCAACTGACGCTGACCACCGAGGCCGAGACCGACTTCTGGCGCGAAACCTATTATGCCTTCGTTCACGACAACGGCCACGCCTACACGCTGCCGGCCGACGACGGCTTCACCGCCATGGTGCGCGTCCGCGCCGACTATACGGCCAACTTCGACCAGGCCGGCCTCATGCTTTACCTCGACGAGCGGCACTGGCTGAAATGTGGCGTCGAGCTGACCGACGGCGACCGCTTTCTGTCGGTGGTGGTAACCAATGGTCGCTCCGACTGGTCGGTCTGCCAGCCGTTCCGCGAACTCGACGATTTCCGGCTGCGCCTGACGGTGAAAGATGGCTCGGTGCTGGTCCATGCCTCTCGCGACGGCGCCGTCTGGTCGATGCTGCGGGTTGCCGCCTTTGCGCCGGCGCCGCGCTATCGCGTCGGGCCGATGGCCTGCTCGCCGTCGCGGGCCGGTCTTGATGTGACATTCTCCGACTTTTCAATCGGCCCAGCCTCCACCGAGCCGCTGCACGCTGACGCCTGACATATCGGAGGTTTTCCATGTTTGCTGCACCTGCCATCCAGTTGGCCGGCGTCGGAAAGTTGTTTTCGGCCGAGGCGGGCGGAAGCGTGACGGCATTGAGTGGCGTCGATCTCAAAGTGGCGACCGGCGAGTTCGTGGCGCTGATCGGCCCGTCCGGCTGCGGCAAGAGCACCATCCTGAGGCTGGTCGCCGGTCTTGACCGGCCGAGCGACGGGTCGGTGACCGTCCATGGCGGCGATCCGGAGGCGCTCAGCCGGGCCCATAAGCTGGGATTCGCCTTCCAGGACGCGGCGCTGCTGCCGTGGCTCGATGTCCGCAACAACATCGCCATGCCCTTCCGCCTTGCCGGCGTCGACCAGAACATGGATCGCGTGGCGGCGCTGATCGACCTCGTCGGTCTTGCCGGCTTCGAGCGGGCCCGGCCGGACGAGTTGTCCGGCGGCATGCGCCAGCGGGTCGCCATCGCCCGGGCGCTGGTGCTCGAACCGGAGGTGCTGCTGCTCGACGAGCCGTTCGGCGCGCTCGACGCGGTGACTCGGCGGCAGATGAACCTTGAGCTGCAGCGTATCTGGAGCGCCGCGGGGACGACGACGCTGCTGGTCACCCATGCGGTCGATGAGGCGCTGTTTCTCGCCGACCGTGTGTTGGTGATGAGCCCGCGTCCCGGCCACATCGTCGAGGCGGTGACGGTGCCCTTCGGCCGGCCACGCGGGCCGGCGCTGCTGCGCGAGGCTGCCTTCCATGCGCTAGAGGACCGGCTGACCGAGGCGCTGATTCCGGATGTCACAGATCAACCGGAACGCATCCAGCCTATTGCGTAGCCGCTTCTGAGACGCTAGGTAAACTCCCACGTTTCGGTCGCGGGGCATAGCGCAGCCTGGTAGCGCACCTGCTTTGGGAGCAGGGGGTCGCAAGTTCGAATCTTGCTGCCCCGACCAAACGTCGGCCCTCGATCGCGGCCCCGCCCGCGAATGGCGGGTCGGGACGGCGACAGAGGAGAAGGGCCATCATGACGGCGCGAATCTACAAGCCTGCCAAGACTGCCATGCAGTCCGGACGTGGTCGTACCGAGCGCTGGCTGCTGGAATTCGAGCCCGAGACGCCCAAGAGGATCGAGCCTTTGATGGGCTACACCTCCTCCGCCGACATGCGCCAGCAGGTGCGTCTTTCCTTCGACACACGCGAGGAGGCGATCGCCTATGCGGTGCGTGAGGGCCTCGCCTATCAGGTGATGGAGCCCAAGGAGCGGACGCCGAAGAAGCTGTCCTATTCCGACAATTTCAAATACGCCAAGGCGGAAACCTGGACGCACTGACGCGGCCATCCCTAGCCATTTCCAGCCGGCCGCCCACCGGCCCGATGACTCCATAGCTCAGCTGGATAGAGCAGCCGCCTTCTAAGCGGCAGGTCGCAGGTTCGAGCCCTGCTGGAGTCGCCATTCTCAGCCCTATGCTCGTTTCAATGAGCCAGCGCTTCGCCAGTGCCGTTTTCCAGGTACTCTGTGAAATGGCGCCGGAATTGCTTGCCGATAACGATTGCAGGAGTGGATCCATGGACGTGACGCGTGTCGGACGGCGGCTTTTTCAGGTGGCGGGCGTCATGTCTCTCAGCGCAATCGCGGTGCTGTCCATCCTGCCGGGGGCCGAGCGCCCGCACGTCTTCGGCTCGGGGAATGTCGAGCATTTCCTTGCCTATGCCGGCGCGGCCTTCTTCGCCTCGTCGCTGCCGGCGCTGCGCGGATGGCGGATCGTGCTGTGGCTATCGGCCGCCTCGCTGCTCTTTGAGGGGCTGCAGATGTTCATTCCCGGTCGCGGTCCCGGTCTCGACAACTGGATCGCCTCGTCCGTTGGCGCCGCCACCGGCCTTGTCCTCGCCCGCGCCTTTGCCACCATCGCTCGCGCGACCGTGTCGATCGCCTCGCGCTGAGCCTCAGCCGGCCACCACCAGTTCCACGCCGGACTGCCGGAGCGCCGCTGCCAGCTTGTCCGGTGGCGCGGCGTCGGTGACCAGCGCGTCGACGTCCCGCCACGGCGCATAGCGCGAGGGAAAAATGGCGTCGAACTTGGATTGGTCGGCCACCACCACGCATTTGGCCGCCCGCGCCACCATCGCCGTATAGACGGCACCGCATTCGAGCAATGCTTCCGACGGACCGTCGGCGGCAAGGCCCGAGGCGCCGGTGATGGCATAGTCGGCGTAGAAATTGCTCAGGAAGGAGACGGTGTGCACGCCAACGGTGGCGCCTTCGCTGGCGTGATAGTCGCCGGGCAGCATCAGTACCTTGATGGTCGGGTTGAAGGCCAGCACCGTCGCCACGCCGAAGGAATGGGTGATGACGGTGATGTTCTTCATCTCGACGGCGATGCGGCGGGCAACATGAACGGTGGTGGCGCCCGAGCCGATCATCAGCACGTGGCCGTCGCCGATCACTTTCAGCGCGGCGCGCGCCATGCGCTGGCGCTCATCGACAAACAGCCGATGGCGCTCGGTGACCGACGGCTCGCTGGACAGCGGCCGGACGGCACCGCCATAGGTGCGGTTCAACAGGCCCTGCGTCGTCAGTTCGTCGAGGTCGCGGCGGATGGTCTCGGTGGAGACGGCGAGCCGGCGAGCGAGTTCGGCGACGCGAAGCGACGGGCTCGAATCGAGTTCGGCCAGGATCTGCGTCTGCCGCGATGACTTGGTTCGCTTCATGCTACGCGCCATGTTTCCGTTTGGCGGTCCGGCTCCGCGCCGACTCGGCCATCCCCTTGATCAGTGAGGTTTTCAGGTCGGGGTGGGGGTGGTCAAGGTGCCTTTATTCCAGCCTCAGTTGCTGGCGACTTCCGGCCTTGGCCCTCGCGCTCCGCGCGGGTGCTGCTTGGCGCCGAACGCCGCCGACGCGGCGTTACGCGCGTGTCTTGCTGCTCAGCCCTCGCGCGCCCGGAGGTCGGCGCGCTTTTTGAGGAGAAGGCGGACGAGCCCCCCAGCGAGAAGAAGCGCCGCCGCGGTCAGCGTGCTCATGGTGCCGAGCGCCGGCACCATCGGCGTATAGCCGGCGACCATCTTGGAATAGAGCCATTTCGGGATCGTCGAGTCGGCACCCGCCGTGTAGAGCGACAGCGGAAAGTTGCCCCAGGACAGCAGGAAGGCAAACAGCGCGCCCGACCAGATGCCCGGCCAGAGGATCGGCAGCGTCACCGTGCGGAGCGTGAACAGACGCGAGGCGCCAAGGTCGCTCGCTGCCTCCTCCAGCACCGGATCGAAGCTGAACACCTGGATGGCGATGACCAGCGTCACCACCGGCACGATCCAGACGAGGTGGGCGACCACGGCCGTCTTCCAGCTGGGGCTGATGCCGAGCGCGTTGAACCACAGGAGCAGCGCGAGGCCGAGCACCGGTTGCGGGAAGAAGATCGGCAGCAGCAACAGGCGCTGGAAGGCGCGGCGCCCCTTCCAGGGATAGCGGGCGAAGGCCAGCGCGCCGAAGAAGGCGAACAGAACGCTGAGCACGGTGACGATCAGGGCGATCAGCACCGAGTTCTGCACGAGGACGTGGATTTCGAAGGAGTCCCAGGTCTTGCCCCACCATTCGCCGGAGAAGACCCTGATGGGAAAGGCGAAGTAGCGGCCCTTGGACAGACCGGCCAGCGCGCCGCAGGCGATCGGCAGGTAGATCGCCAGCACGACGAAGGCGGTCCAGGCGCGGATAAGGAAATGGGTGCGGGTACGGCCGACGGTCTGCATGGATCAGCGCTTTCCGAGGATCTTGTCGAGGTCGATCCGGGCCATGGCGGTGAGCGCCAGCCCCGAGACGATGAGGACGAGGATGAGGGCGAGCGCCGATCCCATTGGCCAGTTCTGGGCGTAGGTGAAGGCCACTTCGATGTCCTGGGTGATGGTGATCACCGACTGTCCGCCGAGGATCTTGGCCTCGGCCACGGCACCGGCGGCCAGCACGAAGGTGAGCAGCGCGCCAATCAGAATGCCGGGCATGGCGAGCGGGAGTTCCACCTCGCGCCAGATCATCAGCCGCCCTGCCCCAAGGTCGCTGGCAGCATCGACGAGGTCGCGCGGGATCATGGCGATGCCGAGCGTCATCGGGAACAGCATGAACGGCAGGTAGACATAGACCATGCCGAACAGCGTGATGCCGGGCGTGTAGAGCAGCTCTGGCCCGCCGGAAAAGCCGAACCACTTCAGCGCGCCATCGAGCACGCCGTTCTTGATGAAGAACAGCACCCAGCCGTAGAGGCGGACGTTTTCGGAGACGAACAGCGGGAAGACGAACAGCACCGACACCAGGCCCGACCACTTGCCGAACACCTTGTTGAGGCCGAAGGCAATCGGATAGCAGATCACAAGCAGGATGGCGACGCAGCAGAAGGCCAGCGCCAGCGCCCAGACGAAAGACGTCCAGACGGTATTGGAGGGATCGACGATCGCCGCGAAATTCGCCAGCGTGAAGGAGCGGAAGACGTCGAAGCTTTTGGGCGTCGCAAAGGCATAGGCGGCGACGGTAACGAGCGGGGCGAGGAACCCGGCGATGAGCAGGACCAGCACCGGCAGCGAAGCGCGGAGGCCGGGCGTGAGCTTCGCCTCAGGCGCGGACAGGGAGGTGTCGGCCATCTCAGCCTCCCACCACGATGGCGTTCCGGGCGTCCCAGCCGATCGTCACCTCGCCGGTACCCTTCCAGGCAGCGGCGCGCGGCACTTCGACCAGGAAGGTGCGGCCGGTGCGGCTCCGCACCTGATACTGCAGGCGCGAGCCCAGCGAGTATTCGTTGAAGATGGTGCCGACAATCGTGTTGTCGGCGACGGCGTCGTCGGTGACGAAGCGCATGTATTCGGGACGGATGACGACGGTCGCCTCGTCACCGTCGATGGAAAGGCCTGATGTCACCGCCACCGGCCTGCCGTCGCGGCGTAGCCAGCCGTCCGCCGAGCGGCGGATCGGCACGGTGTTCACCTCGCCGAAGAACTCGGCGACGAAACGGTCGGCCGGTGTCGAGTAGATCTGCTCGGGCGTGCCGATCTGCACCACCTTGCCGGCCCGCATGACGCCGATGCGGTCGGACATCACCATCGCCTCTTCAAGCGAGTGAGTGATGTAGACGAAGGTTTTGCCGCTTTCGCGGTGGAGGTCCTTGAGCTCCTTTTCCAGGAGCTTCTTGAGCTTGTAGTCCAATGCGGACAGCGGTTCGTCGAAGAACAGGACGTCTGGGTCGTAGGCGAAGGCGCGGGCCAGCGCCACGCGCTGCTTTTCGCCGCCCGAGCAGAGCATGACATTCTTGGCGTAGTAATCCTCGGGCAAGCGCACCTTGGCCATCAGTTCGAGCGCCCGCCTGCGCCGTTCCTCGGGCGCCATCTTGCGGACGCGCAGCGGGAATTCGATGTTGTCGCCGACCGTCATATGCGGAAAGAGCGCCAGCGACTGGAAGACGAGGCAGGTCGGCCGGCGATTGGAGGGGACGTCGTTGATCAGTTCACCGCGCAGCGTGATGTAGCCGTCGCTGGGGCTTTCGAGACCGGCCAGCATCCTGAGCAGCGTCGTCTTGCCGGAGCCGGACGGGCCGACGATGGTGACGAACTCGCCCTCCTCGATGTCGAGGTTGATGCCGTCGACCGCCGCGAAGCCATCGAACACCTTGCGGACGTCAACGAGCTGCAACACCGGCCGCGGCGTCTTTGAAACGGCGGGTGAAGCGGACACGGGAGAGACAGCAACAGACGACATATGGGGCAATCCTGACGGCGAAGACTGAGGGAAGAAACCGTCCGCTGGCAGCGGACGGCGATCTTGAAAGGCGCGATCAGCCGCGCTGCCGCTTGGCACCGAGCATGATTTCCAGCGCCTTGTCGTAATCCGGCACAATGTCGTATTCCGCCGAACGGGCCATCTCCTCCTCGACGCTGTCCCACTGGATGGCGTCAAGCTCATCCTTGGTGAACAGGTCGAAGCAGGCCTTGTTGCCCATCTGCGCCACCGGATTGAAGGTACCCTCGGCAAACGCCACGGTGTGCGCGACCTCCGGGGTCTGCACATACTGAAGGAACTCGGCGGCGAGCGGCGACAGCTGCGGGTTGTTGACGATTGAGGTGATCTCGATCCAGGAAACGCCGCCCTTGCCGTCAATCGGCCCCTTCAGCGGCGTGATGGCGCGCAGGTTGGGGTAACCGTCGGCGCGAGCCGGCGACACGGAATACGTGCCGCCGGTGAAGTGCAGGTCGATCTCGCCGGAGATCAGCGCCTGGTTCATGGTGGCGATGTCACCGATCATCTTGGCACCCTTGAAGATGCGGACGGCGGTATCCTCGAAGGCCTTGAAGTCGGCTTCGCTATGTTCGACGAAGGGGTTGATGCCGGCGGTGAGGAAGATGTCGAAGACGTTCCAGTCATCGGATTCCAGGATGCCGTACCTGCCGGCCAGCGACGGATCGTTGAACAGGTTCCAGCCCTGCTCTTCTGCCGTGGCGCGACTGATCTTGTCGGTGTTGACGACGAAGGAATAAGGCCCGAACCGCTGGGCCATGCCCAGGAGATCCTTGCCGTCATCACTCATCGCCCAGCGGTAGGGCGGCTTGAAGGACGGCAGCATCTTGTCGAAATAGGGCTCGAAGGTCTCACGCGGCAGCGGCTTGATCAGGCCGGCCGGCGCCATCACCTTGCGCGCCCAGGGATTGTTGACGTTGATCAGGTCCCAGATTTTGGTCTCACCGGCCCGGAGGCGGTTGATCATCGTCGGGTCGTTGGTCAGGCTCTCAGCCTTCACCGTGGCGCTCTTGGCAGCCCGAAACGGGTCGAGCACCTGCGCCGAGTTGTAGCCCTCCCAGCAAAGGATGTTGAGCTCGCCCTCGCGGGCGGCGAAGGCACGGCTCGCGGACAGAAGCGGGCCGGCGAAGGCCGCCGCCCCCATCATCTGCAGCATGTTGCGCCTGGACATCGGACCCATTGGAAAACCCTTTCCTGCTGACGGTTGGTCTGTTCCCTTTTGTTATGTTGGAAGTCTCTCGCAAAAATGTGTTGTTTACAACATCAATTTCGCGGGGCATGGTGAAAGGCACCGAAGGGCAGCCGTGCAGCGAGCGAAGGGCTCCGAGGTTGCAAGACCTGGAGCGATACGCGTCGAAATCCCTAGTTTTCCGGGAAAATTCGAAATCCTCACGGCAACCGCATCTTTTTTGTTCGACCGCTGCCGCAAGCGTGGTCGATGTGCCGGAATTTTGGTCAAGCAACGTGAGAAGGTGGGACAGAATGTTGAAGTCGCTACAAGGAAGCACAGTGATCGTCACCGGCGGAAGCCGCGGCATCGGCAAGGGAATCGCCCTGCGCTTCGGAGAGGCCGGCCTCAACGTGCTGGTGGTGTCGCGGAGCGAGGCCGATGCCTCGGCCGTCGCCAGGGCGATCGGGCCGACTGCCAGCGGCCTTGGTGCCGACGTGTCGACGCCGGAGGGATGCTCGGCGATGGCCAAGGCGGCGATCGACCGCTATGGCGCGATCAACGTGCTGTGCGCCAACGCCGGCATTTTCCCGGCGGCCAAGCTCACGGAGATGACGCCGGCCGACTTCGACCACGTGATCTCCACCAACCTGCGCTCCACCTTCCTCAGCGTGTCGGCCGTGTTGCCGGCGATGACGGCGGCGGGCGGCGGGCGCATCGTTCTCACCTCGTCGATCACCGGCCCGGTCACCGGCTACCCCGGCTGGTCGCACTATGGCGCCAGCAAGGCCGGCCAGCTCGGCTTCATGCGCACGGCGGCGATCGAACTGGCGCCGAAGGGCATCACCGTCAACGCCGTGCTGCCGGGCAACATCTTCACCGAAGGTCTCGAAGGAATGGGGCCGGACTACATCGCCAAGATGGAGGCGTCGATCCCGTTAGGGCGGCTCGGCACGGTAGCTGACATCGCCAATGCCGCGCTGTTCCTTGCCTCGGAGGAAGCCGGCTACATCACCGGCCAGACCATCACCGTCGATGGCGGCCAGATCCTGCCCGAAAGCCTGGGCGCGCTTGAAGCGATGGCCGGATGAGGCGGACTTTCAGTTTTGGCTAAACCCGATGAGGGGCGACGCCACGGCGTCGTCCCCACCTGAGTGAGGGATATCCGGACATCGGGTTCACGAGCTGCTCTTACCGCCCGGCCAGGATCGTCTTCAGCGTGTCCACGAAGAAGTCGGCATTCTCCTTTGAGAAGCAGAGCGGCGGCCGGATCTTCAGCGTGCTGCCCCACAGGCCGGCGGCACCGATCAGGATGCCATGCTCTTTCATGGCGTTGATGACGAAGGTGGCAAGCCCCTGGTCGGGGTGGCCGTCGGCATCGACGAAATCGAGGCCGATGAACAGGCCGGCACCGCGCACCGCGCCAATGTCGCGGCGATTGCCCATCACCGCCTGAAGGCCGGCCTTGAAATAGGCGCCGACGTCGCGGGCATTGTCGATCAGGCCTTCTCGCTCGATGACGCCGAGCACCGCCGCACCGGCGCTGGCCGCCACCGGGTTGCCACCGAAGGTGTTGAAATAGCCGGTTTCCTCGCAGAACAGCGACAGCAGCTCCGGACGGGTGACGACGCCGGCCATCGGGAATCCGTTGCCCATCGGCTTGCCCATGGTGACGATGTCGGGAACGATCTCGTGCCGCGAGAAGCCCCAGAGCCCGCCGCCGGTACGGCCAAAGCCGGGCTGCACCTCGTCGGCGATAAACAGACCGCCTGCCCGATGCGCCACATCGACCGCCGCCTGAAGGAATCCCGGCGGATCGGCGAAGATGCCGTCGGAGGAGAAAATGGTATCGACGATGACGGCGGCGAAGCCGACCCCCTTCTCCTCGAGATCGTCGATGGCTGCCTGGAGATGACCGGCAAAGAAGCCGGCGACGTCGCCATCGGGCGCCAAGGCAGGATCGGGCTCGGGGATGACGCGCACGAAATCCGGCACCGGCTTCGACTTCATTGACGACGGCGAGATGGCCGTCACGTGCTGGGTGTTGCCGTGGTAGGCGGCGCGAGTGACGACGAAGCCACGCTTGCCGGTCGCCGCTTCGGCGATGCGCATGGCGAGGTCGTTGCTCTCCGACCCCGTACAGGTCATGACGAGGTTGGACAGTGGCGCCGGGAACTTCGACAGCAGCGTCTCGGCGTAGGCTTCGACCGGCTTGGTCAGATAGCGCGTGTGGATGTTGAGGACGGCGATCTGCTTGGCCACCGCCTCGGCGACGGCCGGATGCGAATGGCCGATCGACGGCACGTTGTTGTAGACGTCGAGATAGCGCTTGCCGTGGGCGTCATACATGAAGACGCCCTCCGCTCGAACCATCTCGATTGGCTCTTTGTAGAAGAGGACCGACGAGGCGCCGAACGCCGCCTGCCGCCGAGCGACGCGCGCCGCCAGTTCGGGTGCCAGCGCCGCGCCGTCCGACGCTTCGAAGCGGTTGAGGGCGAGAATCTGCTTGGTCGGGCTCATGCGACACCCTTCAGGAAATCGGCGGCGAGGTAGCGGTCGGCAAGGTCGACAGTGCCGGCGGTATAGGCCGGCCCCATCGACTGGGCGGTCGGCGTTTCGGAATGCGAGGCGATCCAGGCGGTGAGTTGCATCCGTCGCAGCATCACCAGCATAGGCAATGCCGCCGCCTGCTCTCCGTCGAGCGGGGCGAGACGGGCATAGCCCTCAAGCCAGGCGGCCATCAGGTCGGGGATGTAGGGCTCGGTCTCCATGAAGGAGATCGAGGCGGCGAAGTCGTAGGCGAACCAGGAGAAGCCACAGTCGTCGAAATCGATGACGCCGAGCCGGTCGCCGTCGACCAGAAGGTTGGCGGCGCGCATGTCGGCGTGGATCAGGCCGAAACGGTCGGGCGAGGTGCCGAAGGCGGCCGTCTCGCGCTCAAGGCGGGCCGCCACTTTCTCAAGCACCGCGCGGCCAGAGGCATCAAGGCCAAGCGCCGCGCGCCAGTCGCCCCAGTAGGCGTTCGGCCCGATGATGGTGTCGAACGTCCAGGTCTTGCGGACGAAACTCCGAGGCGGCGACCACGCCCGGCTATGGGCGTGCAGGCGCGCCGAGATCTCGCCGAGATGGCCGTACCAGCGGGTGAGATCACCGGCCTCGTCGGGCGCCCGGCCGCTCATGAACTCGAAGGCGACGGCGTTGCGATGGGTCTGGCCATCGAAAAAGGTGGAGAGCAATCGACCGTCCCGGGCGTGAAGCGGCGCCGGCGTGGCGATGACGCCAGCTGCCCGCAACGCCTCGATCCATTCGAGCTCGGACACGATCTCCTCGTCGCTGTGGTAAGCCGGACGGTGGACGCGCAGGATCAGCCGGCGAGCGCCCTTTGCTTCGTCCACCATGAACGTGGCATTCTCGGAGATGGTCAGCAGCGACAGCTTCGCCGTTTCATCGATATTCCAGGTGGGTAGCGCCGAGCGCAGGCCGTCTTCGAGGCGGGCAAGGAAGGCGTCATCGTAAAGCATGCTGGCCGGGTCCGTCTGCGGTTATGTTTGGGAATGCAACAACATTCATGTTGGAATTGCAACATTAAAAAGCGGGCAGCCGATGCCTGTCGAGCCGGCAGGTTCCGGAAGGTCCAGCCGACCGAAACGCACATCCCCGGAAAGCGTCGCTTCCCGGGGATGCATGTCAGGAGACGGAAGCGGTAGGTGGGCGACTCAGCGAGCCGCCGTCCAGCCCTTGTAGTCGGCGATATTGTCGCGCGTCACCAGCTTGGACGGCAGCAGCGTCACCTGCTGGGCGGGCTTCTTGTCGTTGAGCAGGTCGATACCGATCTGGGTGGCGAGCTGGGCCATGGCATAGGGGTCCTGGCTCGACGAGGCGAGAACCAGCGACGACGTGTCCTTGAGTTCGGCCTCGATGTCCGGCGCACCGTCGACGGCGGTGATGAACAGCTCCGGACGGTTGGCCTGCTTGGCGGCAAGGCTGGCGCCGATGCCCGTCGGGTCGTTGATGGCAAACACGGCGTCGATCTTCTCGAAGCGGGTCAGCATCGACTGCATGACGTTCAGGCCGCCGTCGCGCGAGCCCTTGGCGTCCTGGTCGTCCGACAGTACCTTGATGCCGGCATTGGCGCCGAACACCTTCTTGCAGCCGACGACGCGATCGATAACGGCCGACACCTGCGGGCCGTTGATGATGACGACGTCGCCCTTGCCGCCGAGCTTGTCGACGATGTACTGGCAGGCGATCTCTCCGGCCTGGACGTTGTCGGTGGTCACGGTGGCGTCGGCGCCATCGGCGGCGGTATCAACGGCCACGACCGGGATGCCGGCAGCCTGGGCGCGGGCGATGGCCGGGGCCACGGCCTTCGGATCGGCCGGGTTGAGCAGGATCAGGTCGACGCCAGCGGCGATGAAGTTGTCGATCTGGGTGAACTGCTTGTTCATGTCGTAGTCATAGCCGAGGGCGGTGACTTCGACGTTGGGATTGACTTCCTTGGCCTTGTCCGTCGCGCCGGTGGCCAGCGCCACGAAGAACGGATTGCCCATCGAGCCGAGAGAAATGCCGATCTTGTTGAGGTCCTTGGCCCCGGCGGCGCCGGTGAGGGCGACGGCGGCGGCGGCGGCGAGCAGAATGCTGCGAGACTTCATGACTTAACTCCTCCTGGGGATGCCGGCTGAGCCAGGCGGATCTCCTCCCGCCCGACGCGCCTGCTATGTCCGGCCGGCCGCAGGGCGGTCCAGCCGGTAGATTGCCGGGGTGCCCCGGCCGCCGGTCCCCCCGGCGGATGTGACACTCCCGATGCGGAGGCGGGACCGCCTCCGAATTCTCTAGCTCAGGTGCGGGCACCACCCTGTGACCGGACGCGGTCGAGCGCCACGGCGATAATGATGACGAGGCCCTTGATGATGTACTGCCAGATGTCGCTGACGCCGACGAGCACCAGGCCGTTGGACAGCACGGCAATGATCAGGGCACCGATCAGCGTGCCCCAGATAGACCCGACGCCACCGGTGAACGAGGTGCCACCCAAAATGACGGCGGCGATGGCATCGAGTTCGTAGGACTGGCCGAGCTGGGTGCCGTTGGCCGCAAACAGGCGCGCCGCGCTCATGACGCCACCGAGGCCGGCCATCAGTCCCGAGAAGCCGTAGACGAACAGGAACACCGCCCAGACCTTGATACCGGACAGGCGGGCGGCGCTTTCGTTGCCGCCGGTGGCGTAGATATGCACGCCGAGCACCGTCCGGCGCAGGATGATCCAGGTGACGAGGACCGACAGGAAGGCGATCATCACCAGCCAGGGGATGCCGAAGATATAGCCGTTACCGATGAAGGCGAAGGGGAGCTGCGAGTTGAAAACGGTGGTGTCGTTGCCGAACAGGCGAGCAACGCCGCGCACCGCGGTGAGCGAGCCGAGCGTCGAGATGAACGGCGGCAAGCCGATGAAGGCCACCAGCGAGCCGTTGATCAGGCCAAACACCAGACCGGCGAACAGCGCCAGCGGAATGCCGATCATGCCCATGTCGGGGATCAGCGAACCGATCACCGCCACCATGGCCGAAGCAGCCAGGATGGAGCCGACGGACAGGTCAATGCCACCGGTCAGGATCACCGCCGTCATGCCGCAGGCGAGCACGGTATTGATCGAGGCTTGCTGGGTGACGATGGACAGGTTCTGCGGTGAGAAGAAGCGTCCCGACATCAGCTGGAAGCCGATACCGAGCAAGATCAGGATCGGCAGCATGCCGACCGTGCGGATGATCTGCTGGATGAGGATCTGGCGATTGGCTGCGGCCTTTTCGTTGATCGCGGCAGCCGATGAGCTTTCCTGGGACATGGAGGTTCCCTTACGTTTGTGCAGTGTGGTGTCAGGCGGCCGGGACGCTCGGGTGAGCAAGGCCAGCGGCCAGGGCAATGATGTTTTCCTGGGTGATCGCGATGCCGGAGGTGCCGCCGACTTCGCCGACGATGTGACCTTCCCGCATCACCAGAACGCGGTCGGCGATGCCGACGACTTCCGGCATCTCCGAGGAGATGACCAGCACGCCGACGCCGGTCTTCACGAGGTCGTCGATGATGCGATAGATTTCGGACTTGGCGCCGATGTCGACGCCGCGCGTCGGCTCGTCGAGGATCAGCACGCGCGGCCGCGTCTCCAGGAGGCGCGACAGCAGCACCTTCTGCTGGTTGCCGCCCGACAGCGACCCCACGTCGACGACCGGCCCGGTGACGCGGATCGACAGCGCCCGGATCGCCTCGACCGCCCGGCCCCTTGCCTTCCTGAGATCGAGCAAGCCACCCTTGCCGGCATCGCGGCCGATCACCTGCAGATTGATGTTCTCCTGCACCGTCATGTCGAGGAAGAGGCCCTGCCCCTTGCGGTCCTCGGTGAGATAAACGATGCCGGCGTCCACCGCCTGGATCGGCCTGACGATGTCGAGCGGCTTGCCCCCGAGCGTCACCGTGCCGCCCTCGCGAGCGTCGGCGCCATAGACGAGGCGGGCGAGTTCGGTGCGTCCCGAGCCGACGAGGCCGGCAAGGCAGAGCACCTCGCCGCGATGAAGATCGAACGAGCACCCGCGCACGCGGCGGCCATCGCTCATGTCACGGACCGATAGGATCACCTCGCCGCGACTGCCCTGGGCGTCATGATCCTTCTTGTAGAACTTGGAGAGGTCGCGACCGACCATCATCTTGACGAGCTTTTCGGCCGACAGTTCGTCGCGCAGCAGCGTGCCGACGTAGCTGCCGTCCCGCAGCACCGAGCAGCGATCGGCCAGCTCGTAGACCTCGGCCATGCGGTGCGAGATATAGATGATGGCGAGACCGTCGGCGCGCAGCGTGCGGATGAGGCCGAACAGCTTGTCGGTCTCGCGCGATGACAGCGCCGTCGTCGGCTCGTCCATGACGAGGATGCGGGCGTTGGCGTGAATGGCGCGGGCGATCTCCACCATCTGCCGCTCGGCGATCGACAGCGTCGACACCACGGTCGCCGGCCCGAAGGTGGCGCCGAGCCGGTCGAGCACGCCCTGGCACTCGGCACGCATGCGCGCCCGGTCGACCTGCCCGCCGGACGACAGTTCACGGCCGAGATAGATGTTCTCGGCCACCGTCAGGTTGGGCGACAGGCTGAGTTCCTGATAGATGACGGCGATGCCCTTGGTCTTGGCGCTGAGCGGGCCGTCGATGTGGATCACTTCGCCATTGATGCGGAGTTCACCGCCGGCATCCGCCCGGTAGGCGCCCGACAGGATCTTCATCAGCGTCGACTTGCCGGCGCCATTTTCACCCATCAGGGCATGCACTTCGCCGGGATAGACGGTGAGTTCGACGTTGGCGAGCGCTTTCACGCCGGGAAATGTCTTGGAGATGCCGTGCATCTCGAGGATGGGCGTTGGCTCAGGCGCGGACGGCATAGTCTCTGAACTCCCTGAACATGGGCGCAGCGCCGGTCAGGATCGACGAGCGCGGCGAGAAATTGAAGAAAAGCGGCAGCGTGGCGGCGCCAAGGGCGCCCGCCCGGGCCCGGAACGAGCCGTCGATGACCTTGGGCACAGGCACGCTTTCCGGCGTGGCAGCGACAAGCGCCGTGGCGAGGCGCTCGACGATGGTCTCGACAAGGCCGCAGTCGAGGTCGCCCTCGAGGATGACATGGTCGACGTCGAGGGTCGCGGTGGTGGCGAGGACGGCCGGCACGAAAGCACCGACGGCGTCATCAATCCACTCGTCGAAGGCGACCGGGCGTGGCTCGCGACGGAACAGGTCGCCGATCTCGGCCAGCGTGGCAACGACGTGGCCGTGCCAGCGCAGGTGTCGCCGGAGACCGGCCAGCGACGTGCGAGTGAGCAGCACGTCGAAGGAGCGCTCCGGCCGGGGTGCCGACGGCAGCGTCGAGGCCGGCACCGGTATCATGGCAAAGTCACCGGCGTTGCCGCGGTTGCCGCGCAGGCAGTCGCCGTCGAGCACGATGCCGCCGCCGACGGCGCCGCCGATGAACAGATAGACGAAGTCCGACAACACGCGGCCATGACCGTAGAACAGTTCGGCGATGGCAGCGGCGTTACCGTCGTTCTCGACGAACACCGGGATGCCGGTTTCCGTCTCGAGGGCGGCGCCGAAATCGAAGTCGTCCCACAGGCGGAAAGAGTTGGCCGGCAGTTCCAGCTCCCGCAGCCAGCTGCCGAGGTGGTAGGGTTGGGCGAGGCCAATGCCGGCGAGCCGTTCCCAGCGCTCCGGCCCGATCTCGCGTTCGATCGACTTGATATCGTCGGCGACGGCGGCCAGCATGTCCCTCGGCGGCGGCAGCAGCGTGTCGTGCGACCGGCTGGCCAGAATGCGGCCGCCGAAGTCGACGCAGACGGTCTCGCAGCCGACGCGGTCGATGCGAACGCCGATGGAATAGGCACCCTCGGGTGCCAACGCCAGAATGGTCGCCGGCTGGCCGCGCTGGCCCTCGCGCTTCTTGCCGATCTCAACCACAAGGCCGGCGGCACCGAGATAAGCGATGATCGCGCCGATGGCGTTGTTGGTGAGGCCTGCCGCCCGGGCAAGATCGGCTTTCGACGCCTCGCCAAACCGGCGTAGCGCCTGCAGCACGATCCGCTCATTGTAGAGACGAACCTGAGCAGAGTTTGACCCCTGCCCGGTCCGCGTCTTGCGGGCCGACATTGCCACTCCCCCCGGAGCAAAAGCGAAGCAACCGACTTGTCGACTGTTGAAGGTGGCGACGACGGCCTCCCAACCGTCGTCGCCCAGTCGAGGCAAGGTCTCCCGTGCTTCCCTCGATTAATTAATTCACGATGATGAACCTAGGTCCGGCCGATCAGACCGTCAATCGAGCCAAAAGAATGAACAGGGACCAGTTGACAGCGAAGCAAGCATATCGCAACGCGCGCAAGTGTTGCGCGCGTCAAAGCTTGAATTGTTTCAAGCATCAAGCCGTCAAGCGAGACGGGTGAATGCAACGTTTCGCGCGAGCCAGCAGCCGACCGTGAGACCTTCGATCATTCCCTGGCGATTGCGACGGATGCGGACGCTCCAGTCGCCCGGTGCCGGCGCGTCCATGCCGCGCGGTGTGGCCAGCTTCCAGACGTCGGCAGCGACGGGGAGCATCGGATGCATCGGACCACGGCCGAGGAAGCCGTCGAAGCGACCTGCGAAGGCGGATCCCACCGCCTCGATTTCCAGGACGGATTCGGTTTCGGGCGACCAATAGCGGCCCGCGATATCCGGCGCGGCGCTCCCCGCAAGGCGCACAGCCAGGCCACGGAGGTTATCGCCCGGCCGGTCGAGCCGGAGGTCATCGCCCTCACGGCACAGCGTCATGCCGGTGGAGCGGGCAACGCCCTCGGCGCCAAAGGACAGCACCTCGGTGCCACCGCCCAAGCCGGCGAGAACGGCATTGCCATGCGTGGTGACATTGAGGACAAGGCCCGACGACGGCTCGAGATAGACGCCGGTCCACGCCGGATCGGCCGGCGTGTCGCCTCTCGGCGCCGACGGCCGGCCAAGGGCGGCACGCATCAGATGAAGGGCGGCCGCGTGGGCGTCGGCCTCGTGATTGAACATCACCACCACGGACAGCCGCTCACCTGCCGCATGCAGGCGGCGGATACGGAAGCCGCGCAGAGCGCCACCGTGGCCGGTCAGGGCGACATCGTCGATCTTGTCGTGCGCAAGGCCCATACCATAGCGGGCCGGACGACCATCGGCGAAGGTCGACGGCGTTGACAGGCGCCGATAGAGCCCATCCGCATCGTTGCGAGTGCGGTCGATGAAGCGCTCCCAGGCGAGCATGTCATCGAGCGTCGCCGCGACGCCGGCATCGCCCGACCAGACAATGCGATTCGTCGCCGGGAGCCAGCCGATCGCGGCGTTTCCCTCGTGACCGATCACGCCATTGAGCGGCGCGGCCGTGTCGGTGGCAAGGCGGGCGTCCCGCATGCCGGCCGGTCCGAAGATATGACGAGCGTAGAGTTCGGCGAGCGAACGGCCGGACTTGTCTTCGAGGAGATCGGAGAGGATGCGGAAATTGCCGTTGGAATAGGAATACTGGCTGCCCGGCTCGAAATGGCTGGTCTTCATGCGAGCGAACAATGGGCGCGCGTCCGCGCGGCGAAAGACGCCCTCATGATGGGCGCCATGGAGCGCGGTGAGCGCCCAATAATCGCGCAGCCCCGAACGGTTGTCGCAAAGCTCGCGAATCGTCGGCCGCCGTCCCTCGAGGTTCGGCAGGAATTCGGCCAGTTGGTCATCGAGCGCCGACGGATCGCCGAGAAGGTCGAGCAGCACACCGCAGGTCATCTGCTTGCTGATCGAGCAGATCGGCAGGAGGCGGGAGGCCGTCATCGGCAAGCCGGCATCGGGGTCGGCATATCCCCAGGCTTCGCGGATGATCACCTCGCCGTCCTTCACCACACCGACGGCGCCGCCCGGCCCCCTGAAGCGCTCCGGTAGAGCGGCAACTGCGGCGGCGAGGGCGGCACTATCGATC
>Ga0316604_10000612_pt1 | contig 40577 bp, 29 predicted proteins | sample OWC_soil_day20_C_FD_207650 | JGI IMG/M metagenome (GOLD analysis project Ga0316604, IMG submission 207650) | Wetland soil microbial communities from Old Woman Creek delta, Ohio, United States - OWC_soil_day20_CT | ecosystem: Environmental > Terrestrial > Soil > Wetlands | place: USA: Ohio...
CTGTTATACTATATAATAACTACTGTTGACGGGCAACCGTCACTGACAATTGGGGGTATAGCTCAGCTGGGAGAGCGCTTGAATGGCATTCAAGAGGTCAGCGGTTCGATCCCGCTTATCTCCACCAGGAAACACAAGGCTTGCGAGGTGTTTACTTCGCAGGCTTTTTTGTTTGTCTAATGTTTGTCTAATGAATATTAACAACTTTTGTATTTGGCTTTCGTTTATACGCGCAAAAAACTTATTATATGAAAGCAACGGAAGAGATTTTGATACGAAAAAATATGCAGAAAAAAATTTCAGCAAAATGTATTTAAAACAAGATGCGATTACTGAATTCATTGAGGGATTGAATGATGGCAAGAAACAATAATATCAGGAGTAAAAAGAACTGCAAATGATCATGCGGAAAAGAAAACAGAAGAAAGAGGATGATGATACTGCGGAATTGATAGCATTAGGGTTATTGAAATATCCTTGGAAATAATAACTAGTGCATTTTAGATGGCATTATACGATAATATATTTGGTTATATCATTGTTTTGCACCTACACTTATTCTAAGGCAAGGTAACAGTTGGTGGATCAACTTGACAAGGTGTCCGGATACCGCCGAAATGGTGTCTGGATATGGCCGTTACGATGTCCGGATGTTGCCGAAATACTCAATACTCTAACTTATAGCGTTCGATCTGTTGTTTATTTGGGCAAAAGCTCATATAATTTTGGTATCTTTTTTGCGAGGTAACACGTATGAAAAAAGAACAAATTGGGGGCGTAGCTTCGGCTATCGGGGCTTTTACTTTGTGGGGCTTTCTACCAATTTATTGGAAGTTGATCCAGCAGGTACCGGCCCTTGAGATCCTAGCTCATCGCATCGTCTGGTGTTTACTGTTTATGGGGCTAGTGTTATTTGCGACCCGGCGAATACGTTCGTTCCGACAGGAAACTCTTATTATAGTGGGGCAGCGTAAACGATTTCTTGGCTTAATCAGTGCCGCGGTTATTCTCTCACTAAACTGGCTTATCTATATATGGGCAGTCAATAACAACCACATAGTAGAGACCAGTTTAGGCTATTATATTAACCCTTTGATCAGTGTCTTCCTAGGCGTCTTCGTCCTTAAGGAAAGATTAACGCTTTGGCAGACTGTTGCGGTTGTGCTGGCGGGATTAGGTGTACTCAATCTGACCGTCAACTTCGGCACTTTTCCCTGGATAGCTGTGTCACTGGCCGTATCCTTTGGTTTATATGGACTGGCAAAAAAAATATTAAACATTGGAGCATTGACTAGCATCATGCTAGAAACGTCACTGATGACGCCACTGGCATTAGTCTATCTCTCCTATCTGCAGCAAAAGGGCACCGGCACTTTCGACTGCAGCCAGCCAGTACTTGCCGGGCTACTTATCGGTGCAGGCATCGTCACAGCAATGCCAATGGTACTATTTTCCAACAGCGCAATCCAGATATCGCTGACTATGCTGGGTTTTATCCAATATCTATCGCCGACTATTGCTCTATTTGTCGGTGTTTTCTTGTACCATGAGCCGTTTTCCTTGACACATCTGGTTTCTTTTAGTTTAATCTGGCTGGCACTGACTATCTTTTCGCTGTCACAGACAAAAGCATTTGCCCACGTGGAAGCAACGGTAATGAGGGTACTCACAAAGGGAAAACAATAATTCACCGTGGTGCAACTTGATTGAAAAGTATTTAGGAAGCATGTTAGAATTAGTAATTGGAGATGCATTGGACGTTACGCTCTAGTTTAAAAAGCATGGCACTTTTAAACCAATTGAAGACATCAGTGGCGGTGGTCCGTTTCATTATAGGATCGACGTGCTGTTAATTGAATAGAGAATGCTCATGGGGCAGGGCAGGATGGGCTACAACTTTTCTTCCATGTGAAGCGTTCCCAGAAGAGCAATAATTAAGTGGGAAAAACCATAGAAAAGAGGGCCATGTAGCTGTTTAAGAGTATGCCGGTGAAATTGAACTGCCTGATGTTATGATACGGCGATAGGACAACGAGATGGTTTGACGACAATTTGACGACAATGCAGTCGGAAAATGTCGATTTTACAGTACGCTACTGGTTACTCGCATGTCTTGAAAGTAACGTTATTGCTGTGTTTTCATAATTAGTCACACCTAGTGAAAACTCGTTTCCTAGAATTGACATCGAAGTGGTCACGGATTTCACGTTTTTTTAACACTGCAAGTAAAATCAAGGCTTATGTAATAGAAACGGTAGTATTTTGCGTAATTCAAAACCGGTTATGGTCAACGATCTGATTGAATGCTGATAATGTGTGGAAACGCCGCCAGTTGTTCCGCTGGGTATTTTTTCACAGATATGCTATATTAATAATTGTCGGTTTAGTTTGAATAGTTGACGCTTAAATGCTGCTAAAAACGAGCAAAAACTTCTCAAAGCTAACAAAGACATAGACATATAAACGCAGCAACATTAATAGGTGCAGGCGTAGCTCAGTGGTAGAGTGCTGGCTTCCTAAATCGGGAACCTTTTTAGTTATTCACAAGGAAAATATAGATTAACAAGGCTTTGCAGGCGTATAATTGCAAAGCTTTTTTGTATCTTGACGCTTATTTGACGCAGAATTGTTTTTTGCGGTTAAAAGTGTCCGCTAAAATATTTATGTGCGGACCTATTTATCCGTTGCGTTGCATAAATGAAAATGCTATTATATTGTTAGAAGTATCCGCATATCGATAAATTTGCGGATGCTTCTAACGGAGGTTTAATATGGATGAGCATGAAAAAATACGAGATATTTTTAAAACCCAGGGTGGAAAGGTTCGGACAGCCGATATAACGAATGCGGGGCTGCATAATCGGTGGCTTGCAAAGTTGATGCAGGAAGGCAAGGTCATTCGCCTGAAACAGGGCCACTATCAATGGGTTGGAGATGAAGAACCCGAAGAACTGGAACTTTTGTACCAACTGTTGCCGGATACCATTCTCTGCATGGAATCGGCGCTGTACTACTACGGATATACAGATAGAACCCCGGATAGATGGCATATTGCTGTAGATCGGGACAGCAATAAAAAACGCTTCCGTATTGATTACCCGCTTATCAAGCCGCATTATTTGGATTCAAAGTATCTCAACATTGGCGTTACAGAAGGCAATATTAATGGCATAGATGTTCGGATTTATGATCGTGACCGGACAATTTGTGATGTCATCCGCTATGCCAATAAACTTGATCGAGAAATATTAAATAAAGCGATCCAAGCCTATCTGGCTGATGCTGGCAAGAACATCATAAGACTTATCGAATATGCAAAGCAGTTGAGGGTATATAAAAAAGTCCAGCTGTGGATAGGGGTGTGGCTCTGATGGCTGATATTGCGCAATCTGTTTTGGATAAGTTGAAAATTAAAGCAAGAGAAACAGGAAAGAGCTATCAATTGCTTTTGCAATTATTTTGCCAAGAAGAATTCCTTCGACGTCTTGAGTGATCAAGGTATAGAGAAAATCTGGTGTTGAAAGGCGGCTTGTTTCTTTATAGCGTGAGCAGGTTTAAAGGCCGCCCAACGATGGATATTGACTTTTTATTGCGAGACACACCTAACTCTCAAGAAAATATAATGACCATGATTGGCGACATTTCGGATACCGTAACGGAGAATGACATTGTTCGGTTTGAAATCAAGGGGCTTGTGCCAATTGCGGAAGAACGTGAGTACAACGGCATACGTGTTAAGATGATAGCTTACATCAAACAAACACGAACGCCGTTTGAACTGGACACGGGTGTTGGTGACGTGGTAATTCCCAAAGCTGAACCACGAAAATTATTAACCCAATTGGATGGTTTTTCAGAACCGGAAGTTCTGACTTATTCCCTCGAGTCCACGATCGCTGAGAAATTTGATGCCATTATTGCACGCATGGAACTCAGCAGCAGAATGAAAGATTATTATGATATATATTTTTTGGCCACCACATTTCATTTTGAAGCACGGAAACTTCAGGTGGCCATATTGGCTACGCTGCAAAAGCGAAAAACAATCTATGGTGAGGACGCGGTTGAAAGAGTGCACGCATTCGAGCAGAGTGATGACATGCGGCAAAAGTGGAAGCGCTTCACAACGGCAACAATTAAAATACCGCTGGAATTTGGAGATGTGGTTGAGATTATTGATAAATTTATTGGGCCGGTATTCAGGGGCATAGTTTCTGGGCAAGAAGTATCGGGTGTATGGAACCCTGCAACGGTCCGGTATGAATAATTAATTTCTTTTTGGTGGCTTCAGATTTTATTCAGTGTCCTTTGTTACAATTGTTTGTTTTATTTTTTGTACGAAGCAGGAATAAAATCATTGAATAGTCGGAAAGCATTACTGGCAAATTAGCAGAAGGGTTAGCCCTTGAACATTAGCAGCCGGGGATTGCTGGTGCTGGGGTAGTGCTTCATTCTGGCAGGGATACCTTAATTGATTGGCAGAAGTTGACGATTTATTTTTAGGCGCGAAGAAAAAGGATGAGTAGTTTGCAGATTGAATGTATAAAATGCAAATATTTTTATATTACATGGAACAAGTCTTTTCCTTATGGCTGCAAGGTGATGGGCTTTAAAAGTAGCTTAATGCCCAATCTGGTTACGCAGAAAGTATCTAATATGCAGTGCTTATCTTATCAGGAAAAGGAGATAAAACCAAAGGGCTAAGACAATCAAGAGTAGGGATCACTGGTGGACGACTATTTTGATAAGTTGCGGACCAATCGGTAAAAATGAAAGTTTTCAACGGGTTTTATTGGATAGCATTTGATGGCTAAGGAACAATAGGCTGATTTATAAACAGCATAGTAGGAGAATATACGAATCACAGTCCGTAAATTCATAGCGTTTGATGGCGATAAAAATATCTACTACCTGATATGATAACTCTATGTGCAACAGTTATTGAATAAAGATTAGTTGACAGCATAATGGCGCATAAAAGTAGCATTCTTGTCACTTATTTCGTCCTTAATGGGTTGCAAATGGTGGCAGACAAATAAAAACAACGACAAAAACAGGCCGTTAGGCCTGTTTTTGTTTTCCATGTTCACTGGTATTATTTCTTCTCAACACATTGTCGAGGAGGTCGGCAGTCTGCCGTTCATTCTTGTTGAGAATAAGCTGTATCTGGCTATGGTTCTTGTTAATTTTTGACCGGTGCGTTCAGAAATGGTTTTTATATCATTTTCATGCACAAAACACACATTTTTATTTGCCCAATTTTCGATAAAGTAGTGTACGATGAATACCCAGGCGCCGAGCGGCTTGAGCTATTTTTCCATTACATTCTTTCAATACTCTCTCAATGTAAGTATGCTCAATCTTTTTCATAAAGCTTTTTAGATCCCCATTATATTCAAGAGCTACCTGGTTAGCCACATCCGCCTTCGCTTCAGCAGTAACATCATTCCCCGGATTTAACAACTCATGAGTCAATAACAATTCATCGCTCGCGGAGGTTATGACCAACCGTTCGACAACGTTTCGTAATTCCCGAACATTGCCCGGCCATTCATACTGACGGAAAGCTTGCAGGGTTATTATAGCAAATCTCTTCTTATAGTTATACTTGCGATTGAGTTCTTCCAAGAAGCTCTGTGCCAGTGCTTCAACATCTTCCGGCCGCTCATGCAGTGGCGGGAGTACTAAAGGGATAACATTTAGGCGGTAATATAAATCCTCTCTAAACACCTTTTCTTTAACCATATCACGTAAGTTTTTATTTGTAGCTGCAAGCAAGCGAACGTTTGTTTTTTGCGAAGAGGTTCCGCCAACTCGTTTAAACTCTCCACTTTCTAATACTCGCAATAATTTGGACTGCAATCCCAATGGTAATTCCCCTATTTCGTCTAAAAAAAGAGTACCATTATTGGCAATTTCAAATAAGCCAGGCTTACCGCGTGCATTAGCACCCGAAAAAGCGCCTCGTTCGTAGCCGAAAAATTCCGATTCCATCAATTCATAGGGAATTGCCGCACAGTTAACAGGGATGAATGGTTCTTTGTTCCTGTGGCTTTGACTATGGATATAGTTTGAAATCACTTCTTTGCCTGTGCCAGTCTCTCCCAAAATAAGCACGGTACTGTCTGTTTGCGCAATTTTCTTTGCCGTTTGCAGCACTTGTTGCATTTTTCGGCTTTTCGCTATAGGTTCACGCCGCGCTAAATAATTCTTGCCAATATAGTCGACTGCATTTTTGTATCGCTGCGCATTTTCACGTTCTTTTTCTAGTTCATCGATATATTGGTCGATCAAATCTCGGGGTCGGACATTGGTCACCACCAAGATAATTTCACCGTTTTCATCAAGCAGCGGTATGCTGGTAGACATAACCTTTTCCCCTGACGATACTGTCACCAACCCGGTAAAAGTAGCGCGTTTCTGGATTGCTTCCATGGTCGTCGAGCGGTCGGTGCCACCTTTCTTCACGATATCCTGGACATTAGCACCAACAACTTCATCCGTTAGTTTTTCCATGAATTTCACAGCCGCAGGGTTTGCCAGCAGAATATTACCAAATTTATCCGTCACCATAATCCCGTCATAAGAAGCCTCGAAAATTTTTTCTAAATTTATCAGGCTTACTTCTGGCATGCGTTCATATGAAATCATTTATTCCACCGTCCTATTGAAACGTAGCTTTCTATCATTCATTATAATCTAAAAAACAGCTCACTGTAAAATGTGAAATGCAACACCTGTTAATTTTCCCTTATTATTTTTTTGTCCGCACATTCTATTTGTGTAGATTTTTTACTACAGGGTAAGCAGCAAATAGTCTACACAAAATGTAGCAAAAAGTCTACAGAAAAAATGACAAAACAGAATAATAATAATTTTCGAAAATAATAAAAAAAAGTCTGCATTATGCGAAGCCGCATGATGTGGGCTTTTTTTGCATTTCTAAAAGGGTTAATTGACTCAATACTCAATTTCATTTGAAGTTGGTACGAGAGTTGCAATTATAGTTAAGCAAATGCACTTTATAGGGGCATGAAAAAATAGGAGGGAAAAATAATGGACATAAGAATTATTGGCGTTGTTGGTGCAGGAGCTATGGGGACTGGCATTGCTCAAGTAGCTGCTCAAGCAGGGTATGAAGTAATTTTAAATGATGTATCAGCCCAGGCGTTGCAAAGGTCTGTTGAAAGCATAACCGTTGTATTGGACAAATTAATCGCCAAAGGAAAGATGACAGAAACCGTAAAGCAAAGCATATTAGCCAAAATTCAGACCAGCACTGAGGTAGATGGTTTGGCAAAAGCAAATTTGGTGATCGAAGCGATTATCGAAAAATTTGATGCAAAGTGTGAGTTGCTGAAAAAACTGGATGAAATTTGCCCAGCCAATACCATTATTGCCTCGAACACATCTACCATGTCTATTACGAAGATGGCCACCGTTACGCAAAGACAAGATAAGGTTGTGGGCATGCATTTTTTCAACCCCGTTCCTGTAATGCGGTTAGTGGAACTCATTCGAGGATATAATACTTCGGATGAAACAATTGCGGCATTGCAGCAAGTGGTAAGGGCTATGGGCAAGGAAAGCATCGAGGTAAAGAAAGATACGCCTGGATTTGTTGTCAACAGATTGATGTTACCGCAATTCAGGGAAGCATGCTTGGTGTATGAAGAGGGAATTGCTTCTGTGGAAGATATCGATAAAGCGATAACATTAGGCCTTAACTATCCGATGGGACCATTTACCTTGATGGATTATACAGGAATTGATATCTCATATCATTCTCTGGAATATCTCTACTCAGAATTTGCCCAAACAAACTGGGCACCGCCGGTTGCGATGAAGCGAATGGTTAATGCCGGACGATTGGGTAAGAAGACTAGCGGTAAAGGATGGTATGGTGGCAAGTAAGTTGTCTTAAGTTGATAAATATATGGATAGGGGTGGAACTAAGTGGATGCAACAATATTAAGTCTGATTGGGATTTTTGTTTCACTGGCTTTTATTATCTTCTTGGCGCTCCGGGGCGTCGGAATTATAGTTATTGCGCCACTGGCGGTAGTAGTTGTTTCTTTGTTTTCCAATATGTCGATATTGGGAACCTTAAGTGGACCTTACATGAAAGGCTTTGTTAACTATGCCGGTAAGTTTTATTTGATCTTTCTGACCGCGGCGATGTTTGGAAAATTCATGGAAGATTCAGGTGCTGCACGGGCCATTGCCGAAGGACTACTTAAAGTCGTTGGACGAAGCAGTGCATTTGTAGTCATGGTCAGTATCTCGGTCATTTGTATGATTTTGACTCTTGGTGGAGTTAGTTTGTTTGTGGTTATATTCGCAATCGTACCGATTGCCCGTCCATTATTCAAAGAACTTAATGTTCCTTGGCACTTGTTTATGGCATCATTTATGTTCGGCAATGGGGCTATCACCATGTGTATGATGCCTGGAACACCATCGGTTTTGAATATCATGCCGACTAAATACATGGCCTCAACACCCATGGCAGCGCCTGTCATTGGTTTGGTAGGGATTGCAGTAGTTGTTCTCTTCAACCTCTGGTACTTCAAACGGGAACTCAAAAAATCGGCAAATCGTGGTGAAGTTTACGAAGAGCCGCAATTGATGGGAGGCGGTGGTGAAGATAAGTATGCTGATCGAAAATTGCCAAATATCTGGCTTAGTCTGTTGCCGCCGGCCGCTCTGATACTATCATTGAATGTTGGCAAAGTTGATATCGTATGGGCTCTTGTGATCGGTTCTGTAGTAGCAATAGCTGCCTTCTGGCCCAATTATCAAAACTTTATGGACACTGTCAACAAAGGCGCATTAAATACGGTTGTTCCGGTTATTAATACCTGTGCTGATGTTGGATATGGAATGGCAGTGGCTGCGACTGCTGGTTTTGCCGTCGTTTCGGATATCTTGCTTAATCTCCCGGGACATCCCATTTTATCGCTATCCGTGGCCGTAAATCTTATGGCTGGTATTACTGGTTCCGCTTCTGGAGGCTTGGGAATTGTTCTGGAAACATTGGCGCCAAAGTATTTGGCATTAGGGTTGAATCCAGAGCTTGTTCATCGGATCGCTGTAATTTCGGCAGGTGTCTTTGATGCCCTTCCTCATAATGGGGTGGTTATCACATCGTTGGCGGTCTGTGGGCTGACGCATAAAAATGCGTATAGACATATCTGGATGACACACTGTATTGCTACTTTGCTAGCTCTGATTGTAATTATTCCGGTGGGGATCATGATTTACAAATAAACAATAACGAGCGTTTTGCAATTTGTCAGTTGAGGTTAGTTGAGGCTTACCCCGCCTGATTAATCTCTCGCGGTTAGCACATCGCGTACTTTAGTGTTTGAAAAAAAATTTAGGATGGTGAAAGATGATGAGTAAGGTTATTGCAGCTGAACAAGCGGCGGCTTTAATAAAAGACGGCGATACAGTACTTTGGACGACCGCCGGCCTGGCTGGATTTGCAGAAGAAGTAGCTATCGCCTTGGAAAATCGTTTCAAGGAAACCGGGTCGCCCCGTAATTTAACCATTGCCCACGATTGTGGCTGTGGCGACATGAAGACTCGCGGGATGAGCCATTTTGCTTATGGGGGATTGATCAAACGGTTGATTTCTGGTCACATTGGTCAGGCGCCGCCCATGGGGCAACTAATTTTTGAGAATAAAATCGAAGCCTATTTGATGCCACAAGGAGTTATGGCTCAAATGTGGCGGCAAATTGCCGGTAAGAAGCCTGGGGTAATTACCAAGGTTGGTTTAGGAACTTATGTCGACCCGCGGGTTGAAGGAGCAAAAGCATCAACCATTACAACCGAAGATCTAATCAAAGTCATTGAAATAGAAGGAGAAGAATGGTTGCTATACAAGACGTTTCCAGTAAATGTTGCAGTCATTCGCGGCACAACTGCGGATGAAAAAGGCAACTTGACCATGGAGAAAGAGGGGTTGTTGCTGGAAGCCCTGCCAATGGCGCAGGCGGTTAAAAATAGAGGTGGGATCGTAATCGCCCAAGTGGAGTATTTGGCCAAAGCAAATACGCTTCACCCTAAAGAGGTTAAAGTTCCTGGGGCATTGGTTGATTACATCGTCATCGCTAAGCCGGAAAACCATATGCAGACTGCAGGAACCTATTATAATCCAGCAATTGCAGGAGAGAGTAAGATGCCTTTAGGCAACCTGCCGACAATGCAGTTCGATGCACGCAAAATTATCGCTCGTCGGGCAGCTATGGAATTAAGCCCCAATACAGTCATCAACCTCGGAATCGGCGTCCCTGATGGCATTGGCAGTGTGGCAGCAGAAGAAGGAATATCTGACCTTCTTACCATTACCACCGAGCTAGGAACCTACGGTGGAGTGCCGTGCAGCGGCCCGGACTTTGGCACTGCCTATAATGCTGATGCCATTATCGAACACGAGGCGCAATTTGACTTCTATGATGGCGGTGGACTAGACGCTACTTTTCTTGGTCTGGCACAAACCGATGCGCAAGGGAACCTTAATGTCAGCAAGTTTGGCACAAAGGTTGTTGGTGCCGGCGGATTTATCAACATTTCTCAAAACTCTAAGAAAGTGGTGTTCTGTGGGACTTTTGCCAATGGTGCGGAATTGAGTTTTGTGGATGGCAAAGTGACCGTTCTTAAAGAAGGGAAGACCAGAAAATTCGTGAACAAGGTGGACCAAATTACCTTTAGCGGCAGTTATGCCCAACAAACGGGTTTGCCGGTGTTGTACGTTACGGAGCGTGGAGTCTTTACGTTGGAAGAAGGGCTGCTAACCCTAATTGAAATTGCGCCGGGTATTGACCTGGAGCGGGATATTTTAGGCGCCATGGATTTTAAACCACGCATTTCGGCAAACCTGACATTAATGCCGACAGAAATATTCCAAGAAAAATGGGGCCGATTGCAGCAAATTATGGATACTGAGTGATTACACGAGATGAGTGTCTATCGTATAGGCAAAATCTGATTGGAGGCTACTGTGAACTACGATTTGCGCCGATGGTTTTTTTTACTCTGCTGCATCTTTATTAACATCTGCGTCGGATTCATGTATGCCTGGAGTGTATTCCAGAAGCCTATTATTAATCTGTTTGGCTGGGCGGAGATGGATGTATCAATCGCTTTTAGCCTAATGGTGGTTTTGTCCGCTCTACCCATGGCTTTGGCAGGAAAAGCACAGGATTATATCGCGCCGAAACAAATCATCTTGCTGGGTGGTTTGTTGTTGGGAACAGGAGTATTTTGTACAGGGTTGGCGAATGAAATTTGGCAGCTATATATTACATATGGCGTGATTGCCGGTCTGGGCACGGGCATTACTTATGCGGGAACAGTAGCAAATATAGTGAAGTTTTTCCCTGATCGGCGCGGTATTGCTGCGGGTATTCTATCTGCAGGGATGGGGTCGGGAGCGGTTATTATCGCCCCGATTTCTTCGCGGCTGATTGAATATTATGGCGTTTTGACTGCTTTTAAAATCCTGGGGATTGCATTTGTGATAATTATTTGTGGCTTATCGCGCCTAGTGCAGACGGCACCGCACGATTATCGACCAATTGGTTGGAATCCTGCTGCTACTGCAATGGTTGCCAGTGGGCCGAATATGGATTGGCATCAGATGCTGCGGACGCCGTTGTTTTATGCTCTAGCGACTATGTTTATTTTTGGTACCACTTCCGGGTTGATGATCATGGCTCATGCTTCGCCTATTGCACAGGAGATATTGAAAATTACACCCCAGACGGCCGCTGTCGTCGTCGGCTTTTTAGCAGCAGCGAACACGACCGGACGGGCGTTTTGGGGTGGGCTGTCAGATAAAATTGGCCGCTATCCCATTCTACTGCTTCTGTACATCATTGCAGGTTGCGCCATGTTGCTGCTGACTAAAGTCAATTCCTATTACTTTTTTGTGGGCACTATCATGGCAGTTGGATTATGCTATGGCGGTTTTATGGGAATGATGGCGTCATTGACGGCGGATAGTTTTGGTTCAAAACATTTAGGGGTGAATTTTGGGATCATGTTTCTTGCTGTAGGAATTGCAGCTTATGTAGGTCCACGATTGGCAGCTGCGGTGAAGGCCAGTAACAACGGCGATTACAGTCAGGCGTTTATAATCGGTAGTCTGTTGAACGTAGCAGGTGCTTTGATTGCATTGGTTATGCTTTATAGAAAAAGATCATGTCTAACTGAAAGCTATGTAAAAAAGGTAGTGAGAAGACTATGAGATTGAAAGATAAAGTAGCTGTGGTAACCGGATCGGCACGGGGGCTGGGTAAATCAATGGTGTTACGGATGGCTGCTGAGGGAGCCGCAGTCGTAGTGAGCGACATTAACTATGACGCATGTGTTGCAGTGAAAAGTGAAATCGAGCAGGCAGGCGGCGTGGCGGCAGCCATTAAGTGCGATGTAACTAAGCGCGAGGAAGTGGAGTTTTTAATTCAGGAAACGGTTAAGCTCTTCAGCAAAGTGGACATCATGGTCAATAATGCTGGGATTACTCGCGATGCCCAGATGATTAAGATGACGGACGAACAGTGGGATTTGGTACTGGCTACGAACTTAAAATCCATGTTCCTGTGTTGTCAGGCGGCGAGTAAGCCGATGATCGAACAGGGCTGGGGACGAATTATCAACATCAGTTCTATCGCTGGAGTGGAGGGCAATTTTGGACAGGCGAATTATTCCGCCGCCAAAGCGGGGGCCATCGGCTTGACCAAAACATTGTGTAAAGAGTTGGGCAAAAAAGGGATCACCGTGAATGTCATTGCACCTGGCTTTATGTTGACGGAAATGGCTGAAGCGATCCCGAAAAAAATCACAGACGCTATGATTGCGCGCATCCCTGTTGGGCGGGCCGGTCAGCCAGCTGAAATCGCCAGTGCCGTAGTTTTTTTAGCATCAGATGAGGCAGCGTTTATTACAGGGCAGGTTCTCAATGTTAACGGTGGTATGTACGTATAATGAAGCTTTTGCTTTGTTATCAATTCAAGAATAATCTTTCCCCAAAATATGCAACTGGATCTGCTTATTTTGACGGTGAACAAGGTATTGTCTTGTTATAGGAAAATGGATATTATAAAGGTTGTTTGCATGCTGATATGATATGAGGTCGTTGGATGGGCTCTTGAGTGGCATGCTGGTTGTGGTTGTAGAATTGAGTGGTAAATGGGGGGATTAGCTATTAAAGCTAATTGCTTCCTCAAGTATCGCTGCAGCTACGGATGGCGAGAAGAGACCCAGGTAAAAGGAAAAACTGAAAAAGTGAGAGGAAGGTAACGCATGAAAACATTGGAAAAAATCGTTATTGTTGGAGCGGCAAGAACGCCCGTTGGAGCGTATTTAGGCGATTTGAAAACAGTACCGGTAGAAGAGTTGGGGCGTATTGCTTTTGAAGAGGCAATTAAACGTGCCGGGATCGAAAAAGAGGATGTCGATGAAGTTATTGTTGGACATGTCACAGGTTCACAAACAACAAACAATTTAGGCAAAATCATTGGGATCAATGCCGGATTAAAAGAAGCCTCGACTGGCTTTACTGTAAACAGAATATGTGGATCAGGGTTTCAATCTGCCATCAGTGCCATTCAGGAATTACAATTAATGAATCGCAGCTTTATTGCTGCAGGTGGAGCAGAATCCTTATCTCGCGCTGAATACTATCTGCCGGCAAATATGCGCTACGAAGGATTCAGAATGGGAGATAGCAAGTTAATTGACGCGAATGATGAAGGCCACCGTTCAGCATCCGGTTATCCGAACAAAGATATTACTCATATGGGTATTACAGCAGAATTAGTAGTTGAAAAATATGGTATTACCCGTGAAGAACAAGATGAGTTTGCATACAATAGCCAAATGAAGGCGAAACAAGCTATGGAAGCCGGCTTTTTTGCGCAGGAAATTGTGCCAGTGGAAATCAAAGGGAAAAAAGGCATGGTTACCATTGTTGATAAAGATGGTCATCCAAAACCCAATACCACGTTAGAAGGTTTGGCTAAATTAAAACCAGCATTTAAAGCCGGTGGTACAGTTACTGCAGGAAATGCATCTGGTTTAAATGATGGCGGAGCATTTGAAATTTTCACGAAAGAATCTATGGCTAAAGAACGCAATTTGGAAGTTATGGCAAAAGTAGTGGGTTATGCAATTACAGGTTGTGATCCCCGGTTAATGGGTTTGGGTCCTGTAAGTGCCATTAAAACAATATTGGCTGAAAATAACTTAACACTGGCAGATATTGATATTCTTGAAATTAATGAAGCTTTCGCCGGACAGACATTAGGCTGCTTAAAAGAATTAGGAAATGGTCCTGGTACTGAACTTTATGGACGTTTAAATCCTTATGGCGGCGCTGTAGCACTTGGACATCCTTTGGGAATGTCAGGAGCTCGCATCATTACTTCGATTTGTTATCAATTCAAGAATAATCCTTCTAAAAAATATGCAATTGGTTCAGCTTGTATCGGCGGTGGACAAGGTATTGCCTTGCTATTGGAAAATGGATATTACAACGGGTAGTTTCCTCATTTTGTCGTTTTTATAAACAGTCGCAAACAAGAGTTTTAGACGCATTCAAGAGGTCGGCGGTTCGATCCCGCTTATCTCCACCAGGAATTACAAGGCTTCGCGGGTTTGACCGCGAGGCTTTTTTATTTCTACTGTAGCATATATGTAGCATATAAAAAAATCGAGACCGTGCGCTTTCGTGATAAAAGGCCTGTTTTTGGATCAATAAGGAGCGAATTATGGCGGCCAAAATCCTTAAATTAATCGCTTCGAGCGGTCCATGTTTCAGCGAAGTTAGGAGCGTTTTTTGTGCGCGAATAGAATAAGAGGGAATAAGCTGGTTGATAGATTAATGAATACAATCATAGTTGCAGAGTTACCATTGTGGGACGGAAATTTCCGGACAATGGTCGAAAACGCAATTTGCGATAGGATACGAACTCGATTGTAAATATTTTTAATCCAATAAAAATTATTGCAAAATTCACTAATTTCTGATAGTTTAATATTAGGTTATGTATTGCAATAGCTGTACTATTGCTATATTTTGTAATAATTGAATACTAAATTTTGTTATCATTTCCATTGTGCCGACTGTTAGGCTATAGTTTTTATTCGAAAAACAGGAACCACTTTCAGACTAATTTACCTATGGCTTGCTAACCAAACCGAAAGTTGGTGGATCATTTGTTTAGGGAGGTGAAAAAAAGACTAACATAATTTTTTATAGAAGATAAATTTAGATTAAAAAGGAGGAGCAGGAGATGAAATCCTTAAAAACGTACCTATTAACGGCAGTTATGGCAATATTGATGTTTATTCCTATAAGCACATTATCTGCGGCCGGTTCTTGGACGATAATAGGCGGCCCTGGAGCTCAGTTTGCCTATGCCGGAAATAGTTTGTATGGTTTATCTCCTGATAAACAAGGTGTCTTTCGTTATAATGGCACTCCTGGTTCCTGGACAAAAGTAGGTGGACCTGCGAAAGAACTTATTCGCGGCGGCCCATATCTCTGTGCCATATCTCCAACTAGTGGCGACATTTACAGATATACAGGATCAGGCACGACGTGGGAAAGAATAGGCGGCCCTGGAGCTCAGTTTGCTTATGGCGGAAATACTTTGTATGGTTTATCTCCCGATAAACAAGGTGTCTTTCGTTATAATGGCACTCCCGGTTCCTGGACAAAAGTAGGCGGACCCGCAGAAAAACTTATTGGTGGCGGCCCATATCTCTGCGCCATATCTCCAGCTAGTGGCGACATTTACAGATATACAGGATCAGGCACGACGTGGGAAAGAATAGGCGGCCCTGGAGTTCAGTTTGCTTATGCCGGAAATACTTTGTACGGTTTATCTCCCGATAAACAAGGTGTCTTTCGTTATAATGGCACTCCTGGTTCCTGGACAAAAGTAGGCGGGCCTGCGGAAACGCTTATTGGTTGGGGCACATATCTCTACGCCACATCTCCAGGCAGCGGCGACATTTACAAATATACAGGAGCAGACCAGAAGTGGGAAAAAGCAGGTGGACCTGGAGCTTATATGGCTTGTGGAAATAATTTGTATGCTGCTGATGGTAAAGGAATCTATTCCGTAGGACAATGATTATGCCGGGCAACTAGCTCTACAAAAATATATTTAATCCAAATTTTTATCAAAGGTAGATTTAGATTAAAAAGGAGGAGCAAGAGATGAAATCCTTAAAAACGTACCTATTAACGGCAGTTATGGCGATATTGATGTTTATTCCTATAAGCACATTATCTGCGGCCGGTTCTTGGACGATAATAGGCGGACCTGGAGCTCAATTTGCTATCGCCGGAGTTAATCTATATGGACTATCTCCTGATAAACAAGGCGTCTTTCTCTATAATGGCACTCCTGGTTCTTGGACAAAAGTTGGTGGGCCCGCAGAAAAACTTATTGGTGGCGGCCCATATCTCTGCGCCATATTTCCAGCTAGTGGCGACATTTACAAATATACAGGAGTAGAACAAAAATGGGTAAAAATAGGCGGCCCTGGAGCTCAGTTTGCTTATGGCGGAGATACTTTGTATGGTTTATCTCCCGATAAACAAGGTGTCTTTCGTTATAATGGCACTCCCGGTTCCTGGACAAAAGTAGGTGGGCCTGCAAAAGAACTTGTTAGCGGCATAGACCTCTGCGCAATAGACCCAGCCAGTGGTGACATTTATAGATATTCAGAAACAGATCACAAGTGGACAAGGGTAGGTGGTCCTGGTGCTCAATTTGTTGGTGCCGGACCTATCTTGTATGGTTTATCTCCTGATAAACAGGGCGTCTTTCGCTATAATGGTCATCCCACTTCCTGGGTACAAACTGGCGCTTCTAATTCTTGGACAAAAATAGGTGGACCTGCGAAAGAACTTATTGGTGGTGGAGCAAATCTCTATGCCATATACCCCACCAGTGGGGATATTTACAAATATACAGAAGCAGAACAAAAATGGGAAAAAATAGGCGGTCCAGGATCGCGATTTGTGGCTTATGGGAACAGTCTTTACGGAGTGTCTCCTGATGGTAGTAAAATCCTTTCCTTTTCATGGCTTCCATGAGGAATTACTGGATATAGCTATCATGGGATTACGTCATCATTTGCAACACGCATTGTATTAATAGTTGTCTTGGAATAAAAGTGTTAAATTTTGGCGCGTCCAGCGAAGCTGGACCGCACTTACGGGTGGAAGTCCCGTCCCGGTAACCACCAAGGGGCCGGGTAGCAAATCCCGGTGCGTCGCAGAAATGCGGGGTGCTAAGCGGGAGGATAAAGTACCTGCCTAAACAGCAGGGCGAACGAACACGCAGGCCGTAACATCAAGTGAACTCTGCCGCATCGTTAAAAAGGCCCTCGGAGATACGAGGATAAAGAGGGAGCCGAGCCATGCAAAAATTGGCGAAGGTCAAGGAAGGCGGGAAGAACTTGGACAACACCGCCGAAGAACCCTCCGGTGTAAGGGAGGCGGCATGTGTGGAAAGTGCGGTTCGGAACTGGAGAGACCCTTGCCTGCACAGTCAAAAAAACATCTGAAAGAGAGCGTGGCTGTTGTTTTGCGATGCAATTAGAAGAAAGTTGATCGTGCAAAAGACGATATTTTGTGATATAATCGTATTGAATTAAAAGAATATTCAGCAAACTCTTTGAAAGAAGAGGACGCAAAGCCTTGGGTCTAAGGGTTTGTAACTTAGGACTGCCAGGTTGCATCGGAAATATCCGGTTGCGGCTTGGCGGTCTTTTGTTTCAACACGAAGGGAGTGTAATAGAGGGGGGATGAAAGCATAATAATCTCTCGTAGGGTGAAGTAAGACTAAAATCAAAACAATAGCTGAAAGGAGTGCAAAAAAAATGGCTTATATAAAAGGAACCAATTACGACGACTATTTGGAAGGAACAACGAGTGCCGATCAAATATTTGGTCTAAAGGGTAATGATTCGTTATTCGGGGGCGCTGGCAATGATGTGCTGGATGGCGGAGATGGAAATGATGCGCTCTACTTTCAAGATACCGATACATTGTCTACCAGTATTGACAACGATATTTTATACGGCAGAGCCGGTAATGATTTATTAATGGGGGCAGGGAACAATGATTATATAGTAAACTATAATACCTTGGACGGTGGGAAAGGGAGCGACACTCTGTGGATCGACGGAAATGAGGTCAATCATAATAGCTTATTTGGCAGAGAAGATTCGGATCTTATGCTCGTTATGGGTCAATTTATTGATTATAATTACCTAGACGGCGGGACTGGCGATGATATCATTTTTGCTGCCGGGGAAGATTGTTCAGACAACCAATTGTTAGGTGGGACTGGAAATGACATCGTTTTGGCTTACGGGAATGATTGTAGTGATAACAGGTTGCTAGGCGGGGCCAACAAAGATTCGATGATGATCTGTGCGGATGTTAGCGAATCAAACTATCTGGACGGAGGATTGGGTAGCGATACTCTAATGGCCGGTGCTATTTTCTTCGCAATGGGCAATGACACTATGCCCCAATTTGTCGCAGGTCCGGGAAATGATAATATTGCGAACCGGTTGATCGGCGGGGAAGATCAAGATCTTTTGGAGATGGTAGGCGCTGTAAGCAATGTTTCTAATTATCTAAACGGCGGGAGTGGCTGCGATACACTAATGATTGGCGCATTAATAATTGGCAATGAATTTTATCCTTTCGAAGGGAATGATACCAACCTCGATAACGATTTATTGGGTGATACCGGCCAAGATTTTTTGGTGGTTACGGGTCTGGTTTGTGAGTCAAACTATCTGGACGGTGGGAGTGATTCTGATATTTTAGGGATCATGTCCCTGGGAGGAACAGGCAGTAATATCACTCATAACCAGCTAGTAGGCGGGGCAGGAAGCGATACCTTAGAGGTTTATGGTTCTGTTAGTGATTCCAACTACATGGATGGCGGAACAGGGGATGACAATTTACTGCTGTGGGCGGAGGGTAACAATGATTACCTGTATGGCGGTGATGGCGCAGATCTGCTGCTTAGCTATACTAGCTCAAACAGCTACTTTGAAGGTGGAATGGGCACCGACAGGGTGATTGCGGGTGGTGTTGGAAACTATCTGTCTGGAGGAGGTGACAGGGATACCTTAACTGCTAATGGCACGGGGAATTCTCTGTATGGCGATGAGGATAAGGATCTTCTGGTTGCTTATGGCTCAAGTATGGATGGGGAGTCCACTGAGGATAATAATAGTTTGGACGGTGGGGATGGTGATGATATTGTAGTTGCCTACGGTATTAAAAACACTGTGAGCGGCGGAGCTGGGGCTGACCGGGTAGCCATTGTTGGTAATGATAACGTTCTATGGGGGGGAGATGGAAAAGATATTTTTGACATTGGAAATTCATCTCCTATTGAAGTGTATTATGGGGTTAACACGATTATGGATTTCACCGATGGACAAGACAAGATTAATCTGGGAGGGCTTACTTCTTCGCAAGTATTCATTTCAGAGGCTATCGATGCTGATGGGGACACCTATTTCGATGATGTTGAGATTAGTTTAGGTGATGCACAGGGGACGTTGGGGATGATAGACATACTTGATGTAGCTCCGTCGAGTCTCAGTGCGCGGGCTGATTTTACCTACAATGCCTCTTACAGCAGTAACAATTATCCTGCTGCTGCAGTGGCTTCACCTTCTTCTATTTCTTCTAGTATGGCATCGCTATTCAAAGTATGAGTCTAAATGGCAGTTGCTGTATTTTGGTGAACTGATATAGAGTCGAAATGATATAAAGCCGGCAGAGAAGTCTGCCGGCTTTATATCATTTGAATTAGAAAATAAAAGTAAGAGGCAAGAAGGGAATTTAGAAACTTCACAAGAACGTTTTTATAAATAAAGTGAATTTTTTGACAAAGGTGTGAATAGAGCAAAAACGGGCTTCGTTGTTAGGAGGGATACCGTGCAAAACATTTATCGGGTATTAGCCATTAATCCTGGATCTACTTCAACGAAAATTGGTGTATATGAAAATGATCAATTATTGTTTGAGCAAGTAGACAGATATACTAGCGAAGAACTGTCGGCATACAAAGGCGTCATTGATCAATATGAGTTTAGAAAAAATGGGATTATGGAGTTGTTGGACAAACAGGGGATAGCCCTTCAAAGTCTTGATGCGGTTGTAGGGCGGGGGGGATTGCTAAAACCTCTTCCCAGTGGCACTTTTCAAGTGAATGAGTTGATGCTGGCGGACCTGAAAGGCGAAACACGCGGCAGTCATGCGTCGAACTTAGGCGGCCTGCTGGCCGGTGAGTTGGCCGGCGAAGCAGGGATTCCCGCCTTTATTGTGGATCCTGTAGTGGTAGATGAATTGGACCCGGTGGCGCGGATTACCGGTCGGCCTGAAATCTTGCGCCGGTGCATTTTCCACGCATTGAATCATAAGGCGGCGGCCAAGCGGCTGGCCAAGGAAATGAACCGTTCCTATGAGGAAATGAATTTGGTGGTGGCGCATTTGGGCGGTGGCATTTCCATAGGCTGCCACAAACAAGGAAGAATTGTTGAAGTGAATAATTGTCTGGACGGGGACGGCCCTTTTGCACCGGAACGGGCAGGAACCGTCCAGGCTAAACAGTTTGCAGAAATTATCTTAAAGGAAGGCTGGAATTTAGGGCAGGTATCCGCGGCATTGGCCGGGCAGGCCGGTCTTGTTGCGCATTTGGGGACGAACGACGCCCGAAAAGTGGAAGAAATGATTGCCGGTGGGAACGAAAAAGCCCGCCTTGTCTATGACGCCATGATATACCAGGTGTCGCGCTATATTGCGGCCGCTGCTGTTTCTGTGCAGGGAAAAGTGGATTACATCATCCTAACCGGTGGCATCGCTTATTCCAAGTATCTGACCGATAAGATTAAAGCAGACGTGCAGTTCATCGCACCAGTAATTATCATGCCGGGTGAAGACGAATTACGGGCCCTGGCGGAAGGGGCGTTCCGCGTCCTGTCCGGAGAGGAAGAAGCCAAGGTATATGTGTAGTAGGGGGCGGTGCGCTGCTTGTGAGAGTGAAGCGGCAATTACCATTAATTTCGTGATTAAAACTTAGTCGCGATTGAAATAGGTGAGAGGTGGGAATGATGGAGCAGGCAGTTAGCCGGATTCTTGTGGCAGGTGCGACAGGCTATGTAGGCGGACGTCTCGTCCGTCGACTAAGAGAAAAGGGGTATGTTGTTCGCTGCTTAGTTCGGGATCGGTCTCGTTTTCCGTTAGCTTCTGACGAAGGGCTGGAGATTGCCGAAGGAGATGTATTGCGTTCGGATACTTTGGCGAATGCTTTGTCCGATATATCAGTAGCTTATTACCTGGTTCATTCATTGGGAGCAGGCGGTGATTTTGCAGAACGGGATCTCATTGCGGCGGATAACTTTGGACGGGCATGCGCTAAGGCGGGAGTGCAACGAATTATTTATCTCAGCGGTCTTGGCCGATCTAGCGATGACCTTTCCGAGCATCTCCGGAGCCGGCAGGCTACAGGCGAACGTTTACGGGCCGGAGGCGTAGCGGTCACAGAATTTCGTGCTGGCGTCATCCTTGGTTCTGGCAGCCTATCGTTTGAAATCATTCGGAATCTGACGGAACGTCTGCCTATTATGCTTGCGCCCCGCTGGATCCGTACTCTCTGTCAGCCGATCTCTATCGCCAATGTATTGGACTATCTTGTGCTGGCTTTGACGGCACCTGAATCGGCTGGGGGTATCATTGAAATTGGTGGATCTAAAATCACTTCTTACGGTGAACTCATGGCCGTTTATGCTAGGGTACGTGGTCTGAAGCGATATCTTATTCCGGTTCCATTCATGACTCCGCGCCAATCTGCATACTGGATAGCGCTAATTACGCCTATCCAGGCAAACATTGTCTTTCCTCTGGTGGAAGGCTTGAAAAACGAGGTATTGGTTACCAATGATGACGCCCGACGGTTATTTCCGCAGATCGAATTACTTACCCCGGAAACCGCTATTCGTAGGGCGCTTGAGAAGATTGAACTTGACCAAGTTGATACCGTCTGGTGGAGCGCCTTATCGGCGACCCCAACAGTTCAGTCACCGGTGCGGTACAGTCAAAAGGAAGGTTTGTTGTTGGAACAGCGGGAAATTTTAGTCAAGGCGAATTCCACTGTCGCATTCCATGTGATCGAACGCCTGGGCGGTTCTGCCGGCTGGCTTCATCTGGATTTTTTGTGGCGCATTCGCGGTTTTATGGACAAATTGTTTGGCGGCGTGGGTCTTCACCGGGGGCGACGTTCTCGTCAGAAACTTGCTCTAGGTGATCCGATTGATTTTTGGCGAGTGGAGGCTTACGAAGAAAATAGGCTTCTGCGCTTCAGAGCGGAAATGAAGATGCCAGGGAATGCTTGGCTCCAGTTTCGTATCTTGCCGGAAGGCGAGTATGTCAGAGTACGCATGACCGCGATCTTTGATCCGCATGGTTTGTGGGGGCGTATCTATTGGTACGCATTTTGGCCCGCCCATTTGTTTATCTTTGACGGAATGATGGCTGAATTGAAAAAACGGATTGAGCATCGGTATTCCGCTTATGTGCGTTTGTAAACTTCGCCCTAATTTGTGCGAATGGGTTTGCAGGCTGGATTGTAGATCCTTTATCTCGTTAACAGCCTGTAATACCCACAGGGCACAGGGACCCCGCCCTCTTAGGTCGGGGATCAACAGGCTATAACACTCGAAACCCTAAAGGGAAACTTCGGCTTCGCGAAATCAAAGATTTCGAGCCTCAGTCTTAAGTTCGCTCTAAGGGTTCGGCGGGGGCAATACCCCCCTCCGAACCTAAGGCTCACTTATATTGTATTGAAAATGAAGCTACGCATAAAAACTAAAGGGAGAAGGCTTTTGCCTTCTCCCCGTTTAAAGCGACCATCCTTACAGTTGAGTTGTTCTTGAAATACTGATAACTTAGAAACCCTCCAGAATGATAGTTTTACTTTCCTTAAACAATCACGAAATATCTAAACGAAAAACTTGGGCAAACTAAAAACACGTCCCTCTAAGATTGGCCATAACCTGCACATGATTTGAAAAAACTAAACTTCAAAATGTAGCAAAATTGTTAAACCTTTTATCCTGTAAGGATGGTGCTTGAGTAGATTATAGCATTATAATTTATTAAATTCAATAGAGTTTCGCAAAAAATAATCACAATCTTCTAACAAAATTTCTTTTATTCAAATTTAATTAAGATGATATAATGTCAGCCAGTTTTATGCCTCTTGCGGCAATGAATAGTTGTAAAATTCAGAAAAAATGTTACGATAAATATATAAATGCAGACTTGCTTTAGGTGGGGGATTACAGTCTGTATGAAAGATAAAGTTGTGTGATGTGGTAAAAAGATCGCAATTATGGAAAAGATCTCAATGTAAGTGGATTAGAATTTAGGAGGAATGGTGATTTATGCAAACATTAAAAAATAAAAAGCGTATAAAAATAACTGTAAATAAACGGGAGATCGAGGTATACAGCGGCCTCACGATTCTGCAGGCTCTTTTGCAGGAAGGAATCCATGTACCTCATCTATGCTATGATATTCGCCTGGAACGGTCGAACGGCAACTGTGGTTTGTGCGTTGTAGAGCTCTGTGATTCAACAGGAACGCGTGAAGTGAAAGCCTGTCATACGCCGGTTCAAGAAAATATGGTAATTGTCAGCAACAGCCCTAACCTGGAACACTACCGAAAAATTCGTTTAGAGCAGGTGCTGTTTGACCATAATGCCGATTGTGTCGCTCCCTGTGTTACCACTTGTCCGGCCAATATCGACATCCAATCTTATCTCCGGCATGCGGCGATTGGGAACTTCCAAACCGCATTGAAAGTCATTAAAGACACCAATCCGTTTCCCCTGGTGTGCGGCCGTGTTTGTCCCCATCCCTGTGAAGCAAAGTGCCGGCGAAACCTGGTAGATTCGCCGGTAGCGATTAACCATGTGAAGCGCTTTATTGCCGACTGGGACGTCGCGCAAGCGGATCCTTGGGTACCGGCCAAACAGCCTGCTACCGGCAAGAAAATTGCGGTCGTGGGGGCAGGGCCGTCAGGACTGACTGCTGCCTATTACAGTGCGATTAACGGTCACGATGTGACGGTGTTTGAGCGGCAAAACTACGCCGGCGGGATGATGCGCTACGGGATTCCTGAATATCGTCTGCCGAAGGTCACGTTGGAAAAAGAAGTCGATATCATAACCCGCCTGGGCGTAAAAATCATGACCAACAAGACACTGGGAATTCATATTAGTCTGGACGAACTGCATAAGGATTTTGATGCCGTATACCTGGCGATCGGGTCCTGGCGACCTACTCCTCTGCAGATAGAAGGAGAAGACCTGCCCGGTGTCATGCTTGGGATTCAGTACCTGGAGCAGGAAACGAAACAAAAACCGATGGATCTAGGCGATAAGGTAGTCATAATCGGCGGCGGCAATACGGCGGTTGACTGTGCCCGCACCGCTATCCGCAAGGGGGTAAAATCAGTCAAGCTCGTTTATCGGCGGACAAAAGAAGAGATGCCGGCCGAAGCGTACGAAATAGACGAGGCGATCCATGAAGGCGTCGAGATGATCTTCCTGATGGCGCCAACCAAAATAACAGCGAACGAAGGGAAAAAACAACTCCACTGCATTCGTATGGAACTCGGGGAACCGGACCGTTCCGGACGGCGACGTCCTGTTCCTATCGAAGGAAGCGAAACGGTCATCGAGGCCGATACCATCATCGGCGCCATTGGACAAAGCACGAATACCCAGTTCCTGTATCACGATTTACCGGTACAGTTGAATAAATGGGGCGACATAGAGACCAACCCGAAATCCTCTCAAACGTCGGAGATCAATGTCTTTGCCGGGGGAGACTGCGTAACCGGTCCGTCTACGGTCATTCAGGCAGTTGGGGCCGGACGGCATGCGGCGGAAGATATGCATGCGTACCTCATGACTGGTTATGTCAAACCCCAAACAATCGACTACAGTTGCAGCTGGGGAAGTATGGAAGATTTGCCCAGGTGGGAATTTGAAGCCATGCCGAAACTGAAACGGGCGGAATTAATTGCCTTGCCGCTGGAAGAGAGAAAAAATAATTTCCGGGAAGTGGAAGCCGGCTACGACGTGGATACGGTAATGACCGAAGCAAGCCGTTGTCTGGAGTGTGGCTGCAGTGAACGGTATAGCTGTGAGCTTCGCGAGGAAGCTACAGACCATAACCTTGAATATGTTAAGCCGCTCCATGAGCGCCCCTACATTCCGGTTATCCATGATCATCCGTTCATCGTGCGCGACCATAACAAGTGCTTCTCTTGCGGTCGTTGCATTGCCGCCTGTGCCGAAGTGGAAGGGCCGGATATTCTTTCCTTTTATATCAAAAGCGGGCGCCAACTGGTCGGTACCAAAAGCGGCCTGCCGCTGGATGAAACCGATTGTGTGAGTTGCGGACATTGTGTAAACGCCTGTCCGTGCGGTGCATTGACTTACATTTCTGAGCAGGGGAATGTTTTCAAAGCTATCAACGATCCTGAGAAAACTGTCGTCGGGTTCGTCGCGCCGGCTGTACGCAGCATCATTTCGTCACAATACGGAATTCCCTTTGAAAACGCCTCGGCTTATTTGGCGGGAGTGCTGAAAAAACTAGGTTTTGATAAAATTTTTGACTTTTGTTTTGCAGCCGATTTGACCATCGTCGAAGAGACAACGGAATTTTTGAACCGCGTAGCCAGAAAGGACCGTATGCCCCAGTTCACATCCTGTTGTCCTGGCTGGGTCAATTTTGTTGAGCGGCGTTATCCAGACCTCCTTTCTCACCTTTCCACCTGCAAATCGCCGCAGCAGATGATGGGGGCAACCGTCAAGAATCATTATGCCCAATTGGCAGGGGTTGATAAACAAGAACTGTACGTCGTCTCTATTGTGCCTTGCCTCGCCAAAAAATTCGAGGCCGCCCGGACGGAATTCGCCCCCGGTGGAGTCCGCGATGTAGATGCCGTATTGACCACGAATGACCTTCTTGAGATGGTGAAGCTGGTCCGGCTTGATCCGGCAGACATTGTTCTCCAGGAATTTGACGACCCTTACCGGCAGGTTTCCGGGGCGGGAGTGCTTTTTGGAGCTTCTGGCGGCGTGGCTGAAGCTGCGCTGCGGATGGCGGTGGAAAAACTGACCGGCAATGTTTTGGAAGACCATTTGGATTTTGAAGAAATGAGGGGCTTCGAAGGGTTAAAGGAAGCTACCATCGAGGCGCACGGCCAGAAAGTACGGGTTGCAGTAGTGAATGGCCTGCATAACGCCGAGCCCATCGTGGAAAAAATTCTCCAAGGAGAGGATGTTGGCTATGACTTGATTGAAGTCATGGCTTGTCCTGGCGGCTGTATCTGCGGAGCGGGACATCCTGTTCCCGAGAAAGTCGATGATTTGGAAAAACGCCAGCAGGTTTTGGTCAATATCGATAAGACTTCTAAATATCGTAAATCCCAGGAAAATCCGGATATCCTTCGGCTGTACAGGGATTATTATGGGGAGGCCAACTCGCCGGTGGCTCATGAGCTGCTGCATACTCATTATTCTCCGGTCAAGGGCGACAGCGCTTTTTCCGGTATTCGGCATAAAGCAGATTCTGTCTATAAGGTTCGGGAATTTACGATATGCATGTGCGATACTTGCATGGCGCAGGGCGCTATAGAATTGTATGAAGATATAGTTGGCAAAGTCAAGTTCTTAAAGATGGATCCTTTTATTAAAGTCAAAACGATCCGCATGAAAGAAACCCACTGTACGGAAGGCATTTACATTGCCCTTGACGGACAACAGATTAAAGAACTTACCTTAGACACCATATACAAAAGTATGACCAACCATAAAAATTAGTATGCTTCTTGTGGGAGTGAAGCGGTCCTTTCTGTGTGAATCTATCAAAATATAGTAAAATCATGAAAAACACTGCTGATAAGTTTACAAAGAATATTCGGCAAATCGTTATGAAAAGAAGGAGCGGGCTCAATGAGTCCGCTCCTTTTCGTTTACCGGTATTGTTTTATTTCTGCGGCTGACGTTTGCCGATAATCAATTGATGATCCCCTAAGTCGTGTAGCACGATATCGCTAAACTGGGCGTTCTCCAGCCAAGAGAAATATTCTTCCTGTGACCAGGTCCCGCCGGTTTCGGTGCTTACCAGCATATTCACACTGAAGAGCGGAGCACGGGGCGATAGACCACGCACAAAATCATGGATGACGATCCGCCCGCCGGGGCGGATCGACTGGTAAACCCGGCGGAATAAGGCACGGTTTTGTTCGGGACCGTATATGTGACAGATATTACCCAGGTAGGCAATGTCGAAAGGACCGTTTGGAAGTTGGACGTTGAAATCCCCCGGGACGAGGTGGATCGGTTCGTTAAGAGCCAGATCCTGTTCCATCATGTGCAGGGTATTAGGTGTATCAAGAATGGTTACTGTTGCCCCCAAACGACTGAAAGCCCAGGCATGTACCAACGGGCCGCCGCCGATGTCAAGGACGGAAAAGGGCCTTGTTAGGCCGTCACAGACCAAAGCGGCAATCTTGTCAACATTGAGAGCGGAGTTGCGTCGCATGGCATGAATGAAACCTGTGAGAGAAGAAGAGGTAAGATCCTGTAAGACCGGTTTGCCGCTGCGCACGACTTCGGCCAGGTTGGCCCAGCGTTTTAACTGGTAGTAGGTATGCAGGAAGGAAAAACGATCTTCGCCGCCGCTGTCTGGATAGAGCAATGCAGAAAACTGTGTGGATAAACGGTAACCGGAAGAGGTGGAATCGGCATAACCGCAAGCAGTCAACGCTTCTAACAGGATGCTGACAGCCCGTTCGTCCAAATTTAGCATGTTGGCAATGATTGGAGCCTTGCTGTCGGGGTGAGCGTGAAGATAAGAGATGACTCCAGTCTCTATGGCCGCTCCGGCCAGAAGCAATTCTTGGGAAAAAGATAACTCGTTAGGGTTTAGCATGATGACAAGAAGCCTCCTTTACAGTTTGCGAAGTTGTTTTGATGGCTGCTGAAAGTACTCCCTGCAGGCAGCTTGATTTTTGTTCAAACAGTATGCGGGGGCATGAATGCAGCAGTGACTGCAAGAGAGATATAGCTAATCGATATCAGCGACCTGAAAAATATATTCTTGGCGGTGGATAAAAAATCCTGTTTTGATTTTCCAGCAAAATATTTTCATCTACCTCAATTAGGGGAGGATTTTCTTGTATTTTCAAGAAAGCAAATAATAGGACGGGTTAATAGAATATTCATGTATTGCAGTCGGACTTTCTTTTTCTCAAAGTACTGTCAATTTGCGTCAAACGAAAACCACGCCCGACAAAGCATAAGCGTGGTTTCTTTAGCAAAAGTCGGACCAGCATGGTTTATAGAAATGAAGAAAACTATATGAAATATCTTTTTGGCTGTGGATTTTATTGGGGAGGGGAAAAAATGACGAAAGTTGAACAACTGCAAGAAATTATTTCCAACACTGAAAATATAGTGTTTTTTGGTGGGGCCGGGGTGTCGACTGAAAGCGGAATTCCTGATTTTCGGAGTGTTGACGGCCTTTATAATCAACGTTACAAATATCCGCCGGAATATATGCTCAGCCATACTTTTTACGCAAAGCACGCAACTGAATTTTTTGATTTTTACCGGAAAAAAATGATATTTCTTGGAGCACAGCCGAATGCGGCGCACTATAAGCTGGCGGAGCTTGAACAGAAGGGGAAATTAAAAGCCGTCATTACGCAGAATATTGATGGCTTGCACCAGTTGGCAGGGAGTAAGACCGTGATTGAACTTCACGGTTCAGTGAGAAGAAATTATTGTGAACGATGCAAAACGTTTTTTGATGAAAAATTCATTTTAGAAAGCACCGGTGTTCCCACGTGTTCTTGTGGTGGAGTGGTGAAGCCTGATGTGGTTTTATATGAAGAGAGTTTGGATTGGGATCTAATGCAAAAGGCGGTAGCCTATATTTCCAAAGCGGATGTTTTAATAGTCGGTGGAACTTCCTTAGTCGTTTATCCTGCTGCCGGGATGATTGATTATTATCGGGGCAATAAATTAGTTCTGATCAACCGGAACTCGACGCCGAACGATTTTCGTGGCAATTTGTTGATCCAGGGCAGCATCGGCGAAGTGCTGGGGCAAATTTCGGTAGTATGAAAAAATGAAAAAGTATTTACTAAAATAAAAGGAATTAAGAAATTTTCCGAGAATTCAAAAATTGCAATGAATTAAAATTAGCAATATTTCGCATAAAAAATCTCGCCAACCTTGGTTTTCCATGGGAAAAGCAACAGGACATTCTGCCCCAAAAACATGTTACTTGCATGTGAAACAAGCAAATACTCATTTACGGATAGCGCACAGTATTTTTCTGTGAAAGGGTTGTTGAAATGTCTACATTCAAACGTACTTTTGAAAAAGCCAGGGAAAGCCAAAAAGATCGCTATTTAACGATCATAAATCATTTCGAGGTGGGCGAGATAACTAACGATATGAAGTTTTTTGTATTGTGGTTAGCAGGTCAGGATAAGTGGCTAAGCGGGCAATTATTGTCGATCCTTGCCAAATTAAGCGACGACGAAAAGCATTTCTTATTGTGGGTTGCCAACCAGGACGTATGGGTAAAGAAACCGCTCTTATCCCTAGTTGGCAAATCAACAAAACACAAATCAAATAGGAAAGAGATCGAGAACGAACCGATGACTTTGTTCTGAGTGGTGTCCATAAAATTCGGAATATGGTGTAAGGAGCGATGGACATGAGTGAGAAGTTTTGTCAAAGTTGTGGGATGCCGATAAAAGATAGTGACATGCTTGGGAACGAAAAAGATGGGTCGAAAAATCAGGATTATTGCACATATTGTTACGATAATGGCCAATTTACCCAGGAAGACATCAGCATGGAACAAATGATTGAAAATTGTTTGCCGTTTATGAAAGAACATGGGATGAAAGAAGATTATGCCAGAAGTCTTTTGAATGAAAATTTGCCGACATTGAAAAGATGGCAAAAGAATAACGGAAGTGATTAAATAGCATTTGAGAAATCAGCAGAAACAAGGCTTTGAGGCATTTGCTTTAAGGTCTTTGAATTTTTCAATGGAGTTATAATTAAAACAAAATAGGATCGGCATTTTACATTATGGGGAGGGTCTTTAATGGATGACAAGAGGATTGTTGTTGCTTATGACGGATCTTCGGATAGTGAAAAAGCTTTGAATCTAGCGATTACCTTAGCAAAAGCATTGGATGCGGATCTTTTTTTAGTAGCAGTCGTTGAACGGTTATATTTTGCTGAATATACTGATGCATCGATTGAAGCAGCCTACGTAGCGATAAAGGGTAAACAAGAGTTGTCGGTTGAAAAAGGGGCAAAGTATGCCCGTGAGGCGGGGGTATTGGCGAGCGGTACTGTAATAGAAGGAAACCCGCCTTATGCGATCATTGAATATGCCAATGAACAAAATGCTTTTCTGATTGTAGTTGGCACGCGTGGTTTGGGCGGTTTTCAACGCCTTTTGCTGGGCAGCACGGCGCGGGAATTGGTTACTTATTCGAATATTCCGGTGCTGGTTGCGAAATAATTGGTTAAGGTTTGATCAGCAAGAACAAAACGTAATTATAAAAGGATGTGCCGTACATTGTTTATTGGCTATTTAGCAAATTTGCAAGAGGAACTTTCTCTGTATCCTAAAGGGATACAAGCAGGGTTGAAATTTTTGCTGGAAACTGATCTCTCCAGTCTCGCCCCGGGGCGTCATGAAATTGACGGTATGAAGGTATACGCTTCTGTAGCGGAATATGAAACGGAAACAAAAGAAAAACGCCGCTTGGAGGCTCATCGCAAATATGCGGACATTCAGTGTGTTTGTTCCGGTGCGGAGATCATTGGCGCTGGGCCTTTGAGTGGAGCCGGCGCAGTTGATGAAGATCGTCTGCAAGAGAAGGATGTGATTTTCTACAAGAGTATCGCGCAAGAAACAGAACTACTGCTTACCGCAGGAATGTTCGCCGTACTCTTTCCGTGGGATGCGCATCGTCCGAATTGCAATCCCGGCGCGAACAGCAGCAAAGTTCGGAAAATAGTAGTGAAGGTAGCGGTGGACACACTCGACAGGTTTTAATGGAATAATAGAAAATATTGGCCAAATAGACGAAAGAGCGAGCAAGCCAAGCTCGTTTTTTCTTTTTCTTAATACTTTCTGGATGAATATCATTTTTGGTAAAAAAGTATTATAATGATACACGGTTTGTTAAACACTAAGGAGATGGAACGAATATGACCGGTTATATTCAACGGGGTACCAGGCAGTTTTGGCGAGCTGTTGCAGCAATCTTCACAGGCAGCATAGCTGCAATGGGGGCGGAATATTGTGTGCAGCCGATTATACCGATAATCGCGCAAAATTTTAATTTAACGCCGTCCGTAGCCAGTTTGGTGGTATCATGCGGTACTGGCGGCATGGCAATTGCTATGATTTTCATTGCCGCATTGGCTAATATGTTGGACCGTAAGTGGACAATGTCGATCGCATTAGCTGTATCAGCGATACTGGTTGTTCTTATGGCGATCAGCACGAATTTTTATCTGATCCTCGTTTTGCGGCTGTTGCAGGGGTTGTTTTTAGCGGCGTTTCCCGCACTGATGATAGCGTATATCAGTGAAGAGTTTAGCCTTAATATTATCGGCTTAGTAACAGGAATCTATATTAGCGGCAATTCGATTGGCGGATTGCTGGGCCGCGTTACTCTCAGCACCCTGACTGATCTATACTCTTGGCGGATTGGTTTAGGCGCTATAGGGGTTCTGTACCTTATCATCAGCGTTTGTTTTTATTTTGCGTTGCCCAAATCAAAACAATATACGCGAAGCAAGCATTTTTCCCCAAATATCATCAAAACGTTCTGGGAAACACTGCGTAATAAAAAATTGGTTACAATATACATCATCGGCTTTCTTGTCGGCGGTGGATTTATTGTCATGTATAACTATATTGCCTTTCCCTTGATGGGCCCGCCTTATAATTTAAGCCAAACAGCGATCGGCGCGCTATTTGCAGTGTACTTAATTGGAACTTTCAGTTCGCCGTTTATGGGCGGAATGTCGGACAAATATGGCAGTGGCAAAATACTGATTGTATCGATTTGTATCATGTGGGCCGGCGCCGTTATTACCTTATTGCCAACCCTTGTTGCCAAGATAGCCGGATTGTCTGTGTTTACTTTTGGCTATTTTGGCGCTAGTCCAATTGCTTGCAGTTGGGCGAGTAAATGCTGCACAACCGACAAAGCGCAAGGGTCTGCCTTATATTATTTGTTTTTTTATGGCGGATTTAGCGTGGTCGGAACTATTGGCGGAGTTTTTTTATCCGCTTATAACTGGCCGGGAGTGATCCTGCTGATTAGCATTGTATTAGGTTTATCGTTATTGTTGTCGGCCAAGTTGATCACCTCCGCCGATCTGTTTCAAAAGGCAAAAGGGTAGAAGAAAAGTACACTTTTGCCCGATGCCATAGTATAATATTGGTTAAGAATATGACCGAGAGTGGTGGATATGAATAGTAATTTATTGATTGAATTTAATTGCCCGCGCTGTAAACGGACAGTGGCATGGGCCAAGAAAACCGCAACTGTATATTGCAAGGGCTGCGACAAATGGATTCGATCGAAAGATATCAAACAAGTGAATCCGGCTATGATGGACCCTAATTCTGAGCAATTGATATTGTTTTAAACAAGAGAGATCCTTCGCTGATCCGCCAAACAGCAACGAAGGACCTTTTTTGTTTATATAAAAGAGGAGTGGTTCCCCAAAACCCGTAACTATTTTGGTTATTTCGACAATTTAGACAATTCTGTGAATAACCTTGTGGATATTGTGGATAACTGTTCCTTGTTTTTAGTGGCACCATATAAGTGAGCCTTAGGTTCGGAGGGGGTTATTGCCCCCTCCGAACCCTTAGAGCGAACTTAAGACTGAGGCTCGAAATCTTTGATTTCGCGAAGCCGAAGTTTCCCTTTAGGGTTTCGAGTATTACAGGCTGTTAACGAGATAAATTCATTCAAATAGGAAGGAATTAAATAGTACAAATCGAAACTTTTATAAGACATCATAATCAATGATGTTAATTTACAGGGGGAAACAGCCGTTATGTTTCCGTGGGGAGATAATGAAAATGTTCTACAGAATTGAAATCGTGGTACTGTTGTTATTGATGATTATGCCGGCGGCTTTGGCGAAGACTATCCTTTATGTACCGTTTGATGACCGGCCGGTGAGTTTGTCTTATCCAATCGATACTGTGAAGGCGGCCAAATTCGATATCTTGACGCCGCCGGTCGAATATTTGGCCAGTCGTGGTAAATCCGGTGATAGTGAACAGTTGTGGCGTTGGGTGATGGATAATGCCGGTAAGGCGGACGCCTTGGTATTATCGGCGGATGCCCTTACATACGGCGGGTTGGTTGATTCGCGCACGCATCATTTTAATCAGATTTTGCTGGAATGGAGTCTCCGTCGTTTTAACGTTCTTCATGGACAAAATCCGAAAGTGCCAATTTATGTTTTCAGCACTATCATGCGCTCACCCAGTGCGAGTGCCGGAGGGGTGGAGCCGCTCTACTACGAGAAATATGGCCCGTCTATTTTTTGGCTCACTGCTTTGCAAGACAAAGAGGAAGTGAAAGGATTGACGGCAGAGGAAACCGCCGTTATGCAAGCCGCGAAAGACAACATTCCGTCGGAAGATTTGAAAGATTGGCTGGAACGGCGAAATAAAAATTTTCAAATCAATGCACAACTGATCGATTTAACAAGACAAGGGGTTATTCAATACCTTGTCTTGGGCCGGGATGACACTTCGCCGTTTTCGCAGTCGCATAAAGAAGGGCGGGAGTTAGGAAAATTGGCTGCTGGCTTATCGGCGGATCAATATCGTTCGTTCCCCGGAGCAGACCAATTGGGAATGATATTGTTGGCGCGCGCTTACAATCATCTCATAGCACAAGTCCCTTCTGTAGAAATCCGCTATATGCTGGGAATGGCTGAGGCTACTATTCCTAGTTATGAAGATCAGCCGTTCGGCGGTACCCTTGCAGATCACGTTGTTGCGGCCGGAGGAAAAATCCGCACGGCGGAGAAAAAGACAGATTTAATATTGGCGGTAAACACACCGATAAACGGGCACACGGCAGAAGCGGGAATGGTAGGAAATATACCGTATGTAACCGGTGCGATGCACAGTTTTGTGAGTGATATCGATAACGAGATTAAAAACGGCAGTTCCGTTGCAATTGCGGACATTGCTTTTGCCAATGGCGCCGATAATTCCCTCATGCGGGAAATGTATGAACATAAGCTGTTGGATAAAGTTAGTGCTTACTCGGGTTGGAATACTGCAAGCAATACTTTGGGATATGCGATCGGCCAGGGAATGATGGCCAAAACAATGAACGATACGGGACGTAAAAGGGTATTGGCTGTCCGCTACCTGGATGATTGGGCGTACCAGGCGAATATTCGAGCCGATTTATATAAAAACATCGTTTATTCGCAACAAGGCATCGAAGAGGATATTGCCCGCATGGACCCGGAATTGACTTTGGAATTAACAAAGGAAATGAAAAGCTTTGTTACAAAATATCTGTGGTTTTCGCCGGATAAAATGAAAGTATCCTTTCCTTGGAACCGGCTATTTGAAATCAAAGTGGAGATGAAGTAATACAGGCGGGGCAAGGCATATTTCATCGCCGGCGGTTCTAGCCGGCGATGAAATATTTTAGTGCAAAAAAGATTGATATATTTTTCTCAATATGGTTAAATATATAATGTATTATAATTTTATTGAAAATTAGACAAAATTATGACAAACAGGGCATCAAGCCCAGAAACCTAGAAACTAAAGATTATAATAATGCCAGGTTATTGTTTTGAGGAAATATTGTTCAATACCAGCATTTTTGTGAAGGCTGGTATTTTTTTATTTGCGAGAAAACTTGTTAATGTTGGAATAAAAAATATTGCAGAAAGGGATGAACTAGTGATGAAAAGTATCAAAGTAAAACTGACCGTAATAATTGTTGCATTATTTACCGTATCGTTAGGTGTGTTGGCAGGGTTGAACTATTGGCAGGGACAAAAGATGTTGATGGAGGCTGTTGATACCGAGATGGTTAATATGGCGCAAAGCAGCAGCCAAGATATCCGCCTGTATTTGGACGCCTCCAAAATAACACTGATGACGATGGCGGAAACGCCGCTTATGAAAAGTGGAAACAATGAAGCGATGATAGCGTATTTGCAAACCGAGAAGGCCAGAAATACAATGTATGACAACATTGCTTACACTGATGCCACGGGTAAAATTTTTGACGAAAAAGGAACGGTTGGCAATTTGTCCAGCCGGGAGTATTTTAAAAAGACGATGAAAGGGGAAGTCATTGTTTCGGATCCTATCGCGGATATGACGACGGGTAAACCCATTGTTATGATTACTGCGCCGATCCGGTCTGGCGACAAGATTGTAGGAATGTTGTTTGGCGCAGTTCGCCTGGAAGCGGTTGAGCAACAAGTCTTGAACATAAAAGCCGGAAAAACAGGTTATGCGTATCTCGTCCGCGGTGATGGATTGGTTGTTGTTCATCCAAAGAAGGAGTTGCAGGGCAAAGCCAATTTGTACACGGATGCTAACGCTGATCCGGCATTGAAGGTTGCCACGGGCAAAATGATCAGCGGTGAAAAAGGAGTCACTAAATATCAATTTGACGGGATGAGCAAATATCTGGCCTATGCGCCGGTTCAAGGAACGAACTGGGCTCTTGTTGTGACGATGCCTGTCGGCGAAGCAACGGAAAAATTGAGCGCTTTTGCCTGGACATCGTTGATGACGATTGTTATCGTGCTCATCATTGCGGTTCTCATCATTTTCTGGATTGCAAGCCAGATTGTAAAGCCTCTGCAAGCTTTGCAGGAAGCAGCGAACCGAATCGCCAATGGAGATCTTAGCGTAACCCAGGTTGCGGTGAATACACAGGATGAATTGGGTCGTTTGGCACGGGCGTTTGAAACGATGATCGGGAATTTGCGTGATTTGGTGAGCCATATCGGGAATTCTTCCGAACAGGTAGCGGCTTCGTCCGAACAGTTAACCGCCAGTTCCGAACAATCGGCGCAAGCGGCGAACCAAGTGGCGTCTTCGATTACTGATGTGGCTACCGGAGCCGGTGAACAAATGGAAGCAGCGAATGAGACCACGAAAGCGGTAGAAAAGATGGCTGTGAATATGCGGCAGATGGCTGTTGACGCCAATCAAGCGGCGGCTGGGTCGGCTCAAGCTGCCAGCAAAGCGAAAGATGGCGACGAAGCTGTGGTCAGGGCGGTTAATCAAATGAGTCAAATTGAAGAGACTGTAAATTCTTCGGCGCAAGTTGTGAGTAAATTGGGCGAACGGTCGAAAGAAATCGGCCAGATCGTGAATGTTATATCGGGCATAGCCGGTCAAACCAATTTATTGGCTTTGAATGCGGCAATTGAAGCAGCGCGGGCGGGTGAACAAGGCAAGGGTTTTGCCGTCGTTGCTGAAGAGGTGCGAAAGTTAGCGGAACAATCACAAGAGGCAGCGAAAAAAATTGCGGGATTGATTGGGGAAATTCAAGGGGATACGGATAAAGCGGTTGTGGCGATGAATGATGGCACTCGTGAGGTTAAGAACGGAGCCGAGGTGGTCAACGCCGCAGGGGTTGCTTTCCGTGAAATTGTTGAACTAGTGGGCAGGGTATCGAAGCAAGTAGAGGAAATTGCCGCTGCTATGCAGCAGATGGCCGGCGACAGTCAGCAGATTGTCGGATCGGTTAGAAAGATTGATGAGCTTGGTAAAAAATCAGCAGCAGAAGCGCAGACTGTGTCGGCGGCTACGGAAGAACAATCCGCCTCCATGCAGGAAATTGCCTCTTCCAGCCAAAGCCTGGCGAAATTGGCGCAGGATCTCCGAGTTGCTGTCGAACAATTTCGTATATAATTAAATTATTATAGGACGGGAATTACGTGCGTTTGTGTATGTAATTCCCGTCCTGTTTTCGGATATGCATATTTCGAAATGAATATGTCCCAACAAACTGTTTCATCCATGCGGAACGGAGGAGATTAACAAGTCGTTATAAATATGATATTATAAGAATAATCAGATTATTATTTGTTTGCTGAGGATTTAATTTTGGCTTGTGAGTTTGTAAAAATGAAAGAGAGGGCAGTGTGTTATGAAAAAAATCGTACAGAAAACGGTCATTTATACATTAATGGTGGGCCTCATGCAAACGGGCCTAGCTTCGCTGCCGATAAACGCCGCACCCAAGAGTGACGAAGATCAGGAACAACAGGACCGAGACCGTCGGGAGCGAGACCGCCACGAGAGAGAGCGTCAGGACCAGCAACGCCAAGAACGAGACCGTCAGGACCGAGACCGCCAGGAACGAGACCGTCAGGACCAGCAACGCCAAGAACGAGACCGCCAGGAACGAGATCGTCAGGATCAGCAACGGCAAAGTCGCGAGCGTCAGGAACGAGATCGTCAGGAACAGCAACGGCAGGAGAGAGACCGTCAAGAGCAGGAACGGCAAAGCCGCGATCGTCAGGAACGAGATCGTCAGGATCAGCAGCGTCAAGAGCGAGACCGCCAGGAGAGAGCGCGTCAGGATCAGCAACGACGGGAACGAGAACGGCAAGATCGCCAGCGCCAGGAACAGTATCGTCAAGAGCAGGAACGGCAAAGTCGCGATCGTCAGGAACGGTATCGTCTAGAACAGGAACGCCAGAGCCGTGAACGGCAGGAACGGTATCGCCGGGACCAAAAACGGCATGATTGGTCCCATGAGAGGTATCGGGATACCATTTGGCACAGGACGGATTTTTCCTATGATGAGCCATCTCCATTCCGGTGGCACGAGTCATTCTCATCTATGCGTGACCGGTTTTCGCCGGATGAATATCATATGGAATTTATCCATGATCGTGATTGGAACGACCGGTTTCCGGGATTACGCTCTTACCGGTGGCGTGATTATCCTGGTTATCATCAGGGGTTCTTTTGGTACCACGGTATGCGTATACACGATGCAGTACTGTTTTTTGATGATTGGGACGAATTGGTTGGCATAGGGTTCATGCATGAAGGCGTGTTTGTTTTCATCCGCGATGACTATAGGCCGTATGAACATCAACATGATTCAGTCCTGCTGGCATTACTGCTCATTATATTCGCTCTTTAATACAAATCGGGTAATTGCAGACAGAATGTTTGGCGAAACAAAATATAATGCGGATACTTTGTAAAACCTACTGCAGGCATTTTAGGGCTTGCGGTAGGTTTTTTTGTTTGCGTGGGCATATAGTGTTAATATAAACAAACAAACAAACAAAAACAAATTATTTAATTAGTTTTTGTTTGTTTATGTTGACTTAAGTTTAATGCTGTACTATCATGATTTTATGAACTTTTGCTGGAATATAGAATTGCCTTGTTGCTGATTCCATGTTTTTTTGTATTCAAGATGGTTTGAAATGTTGATTGGTAAAGCGTTCTGCATTTTGAATTTGGAAAAATTTTAGTAGAAATGGAGTGATTTTATGAGTGAACTTTTACGTGGTGGATGGATGATGCTGCCGTTGGCAATATGTTCCATTCTTGCAGTAGCGGTCATTGTGGAACGATTTTTCTTTTTCCGCCGAATTGGCCAAACGAACCTTGCGGAAAAAATATTGGATTTAATAAGTAATAAGCGTGCTGAGGAAGCGTTGGTTATGGCGAAAAAATCTTCGTTGCCGCTTGCTAAAGTATTGTCTGTGGGTATTTCTAATCCGGAAAGTCCGGCCAAAGCGATGGAGGCGGCAGGAATTATTGAGCTATCTACCATGCGGCGTGGTTTGCCGGTATTGGATACAGTTGTGACTTTATCACCGCTTCTTGGATTGTTAGGAACGATTATCGGCATGATTAATTCTTTCCAAATAATGGACACTGCCGGATTGGGGCAGCCCCATGCGGTTACCGGGGGGGTGGCGGAAGCGTTAATAGCAACGGCTACCGGCATTACAGTCGCGGTGATTGCACTCGTTCCTTACAACTATTTTCTCAGTCGCATTGAGAGGGAAACAGAAGTTATGGAACATTACGCTACAAGACTGGAAATTGCGTTGAATTCGTTGGTTAAGGAGTGATAACAATGAAGTTGCCGCGGAAACCATTGAAAAAAGCTCGCATTGAAATTATTCCGATGATTGATACGATGTTTTTTTTGTTGGTGTTTTTCATGATAGCGACGCTGACTATGACAAACCAATATAAAATGCCTGTTAACCTTCCACATGCTTCCGGTATGCAGGATAATACACAACAAAAAGTATCCTTAACGATGACAAAAGATGGAAACCTGTTTTATGAGCAAGAAAGAGTGAATACCCCGGCGGATGTGGTCCAGCTTCTTGTCCGGCAAAAATCCAGTGACAAGCAGATGGCGGTAGTCATTAACGCGGATCGCAGTGTGGAGCACGGACGGGTGGTTGAACTCATGGATTCGATCCGGCAGATTGGGATTACCAAGATTGCCATCGCGGTAAATCATTCCGGCGGATAAATAATAAGTGCGGTGGTGGCTATTTTACACGCGAATGAAGGTTTTGCTTTGTACGGATAGTTTTCAGGGCAAGTCAAGACAGGCGCAAATTTGCCCCGGCGAATCCGGCAACAATTCCGGTTGTATTTCCGACAATGAAAAATTAAAAGCACATAGCATGTGATGGTGGTGAGTTTATGCAATTAATTACAGTATCCGGACCGCCTTCGTCCGGGAAAACCGCGGTAATTTCAAAAATTGCCGAAACCTTGCAGCACGAGAAACGCAAAGTCGCAGTTGTGAAATTTGATTGTTTGTCGACCAAAGATCAAGAATTTTATCAAAAAAAAGGGATTGTAGCCAAAATCGGTTTATCAGGCAATATCTGCCCGGACCACTTTTTTGTCAGCAACATTGAGGATTGTTTAGTTTGGGGGAAACGCAAAGGCTTCGATGTGTTGATCAGTGAAAGCGCGGGCCTCTGCAATCGTTGTTCACCCCATATTCGCGGCGCATTGGCGGTATGTGTGGTTGATAATTTGAGCGGTGTCAATACGCCGCAAAAAATTGGCCCGATGCTGAAATTAGCCGATATCGTCATCATTACAAAAGGTGATATTGTGTCGCAAGGCGAACGGGAGGTCTTCGCTTTCCGGGTGAAACAGGCGAATCCGAAGGCCACTGTTGTTCATTTTAACGGGATCACTGGTCAGGGCGCGCAAGAAGCAAGCAGTTTGTTTTTGAAAGCGGCGAAGTTTGAGAGTCTCATTGGCTGCCAATTGCGTTTTTCCATGCCGGCAGCAACCTGTTCTTACTGCCTGGGACAAGTTCGTATTGGTGAAGATTTTCAAATGGGCAATGTGA
>Ga0316604_10000613_pt1 | contig 40526 bp, 26 predicted proteins | sample OWC_soil_day20_C_FD_207650 | JGI IMG/M metagenome (GOLD analysis project Ga0316604, IMG submission 207650) | Wetland soil microbial communities from Old Woman Creek delta, Ohio, United States - OWC_soil_day20_CT | ecosystem: Environmental > Terrestrial > Soil > Wetlands | place: USA: Ohio...
CGGATTGGTTTGAACTGTTGCAACTACCTGCGTTACAGGCATGGCTGGCCAACTGGCTTTCCAGCCCCTTGTTTCTGCACTGCATGTACAAACTACCCGGTCAAACGACTGTGCCATTTCCATCGTTAGGGCACTAGGCGTCGCTGGTATTCTTGCAGCCCCGCGCAACGCAGTTCACGTCATGACCGATTCAATAGCCACCTGAATAGCTGCTCAGTCGCCCGATGTACGGGCCGAACTAGCAAATCTCATCGCTTACCGCCCAGAGCCCGAGTTCACACTATTGCTAGCGGAGTTGTTGCCGGTCGTGCCTTGTCCGGGGCTTGTGGACCTCTATTACGGCATCTGGTACTGCTTTCCGAGCCGCTTAGCCTTGAGAATCGCTGTGAAGCAGCTTCATGTCCAGGAAGAACTGGCGCAGTACCTGGCGCTTGCTGAGCGTGTGCTAATTGATGCCGCTTCGTGTGCCGCATTTGAGAGCCAAGTGTCAGATGCGGACGATGTTGAAGATGTTGTTTTCTGGCTGAAGCGTCGATCCGGGCGCTAAGTTAGCTGCGGCCCGCCACCTCCCTCACCGCATAGTTAGCATCGAACTTTCGAAAAGGACACGAAATCATGTTTCTGCAATCTGGCAGGGCAATCGCTGAAAAGATTCAATCGCTAATCAATAACGAACTCAATCAACCTGTCCGCTTTGCTGTCGCCTTCTGGGGCTCCGGCGCCGATTACACGCTGCGTGGCAGTTCCCGAATCATTTGCGACCTGGAGTCAGGTGCATGCAATCCATCGGTCATCCGTAGCCTGTGCCAGAGAGACAACTGCGTCGTGCAGAAACTGTCTGGCCTGCACGCAAAAGTCGTTATCAGTTCTGCAGGAGCTGTGGTTTCCTCTGCCAATATGTCGACCAACGGACTAGGAGCCGAGGGAGCGGACGCCAGCGGAACGATAGAAGCTGGATATTTCATATCAGCCGACTCCAAAGAGCATGATGGAATCGAAGCTTGGTACGAAGAGCTCTGGCGGCAAGCCACTCCAATTACCGATCAAGATTTAGCTAAAGCACAAACGCTTTGGGAATTCAGAAAGCAAGCTCCTCAAGCACAGGAGCCACAAGGCGATCCGGGTGATGCTCCTAAACTGGCAATCAATTCCTGGGTATTGCTGAACGAAAATATCGATGCCGCGGATCGCCTGCGAGCTGTTCGGCCAGAGGTTCTTCATCAATTGGAAAAATCCCTACCAGAAGTGGAGCGGAGACGCCTCGGAAAAATCGCAAGCTGGGCCTGTCACCTCATTCTGAATCAGTCAGGAAACGTTTTAGATCATTCGGCAGGCAATGGAGAACCTGCTGGGGCGGCGACGGACGAGTGGATCGTCGGACGATTCGGCACCCAGAAACGCGACGACACGATCGTCCATATCGTCGAGCTGCTGCACGCGGTACAACGAGATGTATTCTTTTCTGTAGATATTAGGCGGGCTGGTAGTCTGGTATTGATGGCTGCCCCATGGGATAAGGCCTGAATAAAGCCTGAAACGTCACCCCGAAAGCAAAACAGCGGGTTGTCCACCGATGAAGTGAGACGACTCTGCGTTGAGGCGGGGAAGTTGTTAAAAAACCAACAAATCCTGTGCTGCAACTGAAACCACCTCCAGCAGTACCGCCAATTGGCGTTCCAAGTCGTCTGGCCGAGAGTCCCCGTTAAAATGCGTCACAACAGAATAACTTGTGGTTGAAGCGGTCCAGGTGAAGCGCAGGAATTCAGTCCTTGCCCCTCCAAATTCGACATAAGAATCCAAGTGTCCCGCATTAATTGAGCGCGCCAATTCCGCGTTGTGTTCTTTGATGGACTCCAACAGCATTGTGGCGTCTGGATGATCACGAGCCGTCAAGCGAAGTTCGCCGGAAATGCATTCAGACTGTTGGAATCGAAATGAAATCGACAGGCAAAACGGGATTTCGTAGACCAGCATACGACGCAATTCAGGGGAGTAACCTGTTTCGTCTAGGCTTATCCCTGGCGCGACATGGATAGAGCCAAGGTCGTCTCCCACTGTCCCGACAACCTGAATGTTTAGTGATTGCGGGCAAGGAACATGATCACTAATGTACTGAGCAAGTCCTCGGGATATTTGTTTGAGTCGGGCGAAGGCTGCTGAGCTCAGTAGCGTTATCTGATCACTTTTCTCCTTGTCATGCGACTGATTAAGATCGGCAAGGAGATTGAGGATTTCCTCGGCGATTCTCAATGGCTCACCTTTGCATTGTCCAGACAAGCCGATCGCAGTGACGATGACACTCCCTCTGGGAGGCTATTTACCGATTGCTCCACCATGTTTCCCCACGATCGGAGAATTGCCTGCATCAGTTCTGGATGATTCCGACTATCAATGACGTACTGGTCACCATGCTGTTCAAATAGCTGACTCATGGCCATCGCCGTATCGCGATCCAGTTCGAATTCCGGCAATTCATTGGCCGCAGAGTTGATTGTCATTCTATTTTTATGCGACATATTCACTCCCACTGAGTTAGTCAAAACAACTGAAATCAGAGCCAAAGGCATTTCCGGAAATATCGAACCCACTCTCATCACCACACATTGGAAGTCCATTTGCGGGATTACAAGACATCGATTGAAAGCTTGAGTCAGCGAACGCACCTGTAGCGGCCATTACGTCGACATGTAAGGAGTTGTGATCTGTACCTGTGAACACATCACTGAATAGATTGCCAAGGTAAGTAGTAAAAAATTTCATGCTTATTCCTGTCTGTTTTTTTGGTCACGCTTGCGATCCAAGGTATTTAGTTGGCTACCTTTTTCTGACGTTTTACGGTTCTTATGCTTGAAATAAAGTGTGCCCCCAGCGATGACCATGGATAGCGTAATTAATAGAAGAATGGTGGTAACCACAGTTTCCTCAGATGATTAATTGGTCTACTGCCGGATTAGCTTTGACGGTGTTTGCATGCAGCAACAGCCTTGGAGCCAAAAAATCGTCAATGCATTTGCTGCACAGATCTAGCACGACCGTGATTGGCAATTTTGGGTTGTTCTGGTGCTTCGGAAACTCTAGGTGGCCAACCGTCGAAGGATCCGAAACCTTGCCACATCGATCACAGCAAAGATGCCAGCCTTCAAGTGTTTGAGACCACATGAATCAAGTTGAGGCGCGTACTTAACAGTGGAATGTTCTCGGCCAGCAGCATGCTCGCCAGAATGGCTTCGCCAGACATCTTGTAGATATCGGCAGTCGGTTTGCCGAGCCTGCCGTAAAACACGTTGACGCCTAACTGTTGATTCCCCAGTTCAATTGATGTCCAGCAATCATCTGGGATGTGTGAAAAGCGAATGTCGAGTGAATCAAGCTTCGCTTGGATCAACTGAGCAAGCAGCCACCGACAACGTGGCAGGGAAAGAATCTCGCGGAGTAATTGATCTTTTACTGCAAGGGGTGGGCTAGCCTCACCTGAGACTCGATGTTGTGGCATAAAAACGACCTCTTGAAATAAAAAACCCACAACAGTTTGTGGGCCTTATTTCAAGGCCTGTCGGTCCGACAGGCATCGAATATCTATCTGTTTATATTATCAAAATAGGCATTCCAAGTCAATGTCTCGCCTGCCTCCATTTACAACACGCCGACTCTCGCATCGTTACGCTCAATTTTTGATAGAGCCAATAGCATTCAATGCTGCTCTCCTTATAGAGAGAAAGAATTGCATCTGGACTCCCTAGAAACGCAACGATAGAATTGCTTCAGGTGCCCACCCTACTTGCACGCGCGTAAAAACAGGCAACGCAGTAACGACCGTCATATCCAATAGACCTTCTCTTTGAGCCTCGTCATCGGGGAATTAAACGCGTGCACCTGACCCGATTCGATGAGGATTTCAGGAAAGGTTGATCATGACGATCAAACAATTTGCGTTCGATACGCAACAACAGCTCCAGGCTTCTACCGGCAGTACCTTCAAGCGTTCCCACATTTACGAACTGCTGGCCGCTGCCTTTGGGTTCAATTCCTACGCCGCCTTAGCAACGGAGAGGGTTTTCACGCAAAACAGCATCACCAGCAGGCGCCCAGCCAAATATGGCGAGCAAGTTGGCGGCCGCTGCCTTGATCTCGGTTACTCACCAGAAACAGCCCTAAAGGTCGCCCAGGCACTGCCAGAATTACTCACCAAGCAGGACATCGGCGTTATCCGAATTGCAGACCTAGTTGTCCATCTGCGATTCGAAACTGGGCGTCTGGACTACATGGATCGCAACGAGATCAATGATGAGTCAATGGAGGATGAAGAGGCGTTGTACAGCCGATGGTTCGATCCCGGTTCATCTCCCCCAGCTATTTTGGTGGATGGTTTATCTGCAGCCGCTGAAAGGGGCGATGCTATGGCGCACTATGCTTTGGCATTGATCTACGCACCGTCAGACGATCCCTTCGACGAACCAAGCGTTGGCAGTGAGCATTGGTACAACGAAGAACAAAATGGTCGCATCCTTTCGGGGGTTGAGAAGGAATGGGCCGACGAATACGCTGCCAACATGGTGCGTGAAGAGAAGTATGTACACCACCTACGAGCAGCCGGCAAACTTGGTCATGAGGAAGCCTTGCTCGAAATGGCGGAGCGCTTGGATGACCCAGCTTTTTTTGAGCGTCCGGCGACTCTTTTACCCGGCATCGACCCAGCGAGAGTCGCTGAAATCGCAGAAAACCTTGGTCGACGCAAGGATGCCTGGCTGTGGCTTACCGAGGCAGCCCAGCGTGGTGACACCGAGGCTATGCGCGAACTGATCGAGGGTTATGATCGCCTGAACCCGCAGCAATGCTGGTGTTGGGTCTATCTCGCCGATTTGCTCGGTGTCGATCTTTTCGAGGATGAATACGAAGCCATCAATGAAGATGGTTCGGCATACGATGACGATGTCGGAGGACCGCTATTTGTTGGAGGTCGCGGAGGAATCGAACTCGAACCCATTGACGCGGCTTCAGATCAAGCAGCCCGACTTACTGCGGCGAAGCTCTATCAGGCAATCGAAGCCCAAGACGAGGATTAAAGTCACAAACAGCACCTGAAGTGGTCGAAGTTGCCTGCCGCAGCAGGTGCTGCCCTAAGTATCAGAGTTCCATATTCAGACAAGAGATGACCATACGCTGACCTCACTATTGTCATGTCTACTCGAAAACGCTATCCTTTAAAAAGCGTGTGAGCACTCGCAGGTGAATAGCTGTCTCTTCCACCGAAATCGCTCAAAGGGTCACCCTTCTGCAATCTCCAAATCTTGATGGCATTCCCATATTGCCGAGGCAGCACGGCTTCGCCGTGGCGTTTGTTTGATTGGAGATTCACATGAACACCGAAAATCTGCTCCACGCAGCCCGGCCTACCTACGTTCTGATTCCACGCCCCGGCCAGAGCGAAACTAACGATCAAAAATACTGGTCGATGCGTTTGGACGGTTTGGATCAGAACCATATCAAGGCCTCCGCAAAAGAACTGCGTAAAGCACGGATGCGCCCCGGGCATGACGACCCTGCGCTCAAACTCACCCCGTTGTACCAAGGTCTTGCGCATGCCCTGGGTGGAACTTCTTTCGATGCCTGGCGGATTACCGAGCAGGATCTGCGTACCTTCCTAGTCGACAACGGCATGACCAAGCCCGTCGACTTGATCTCTTGGAGTCGCGCTCCGTCACGCCTCACCGCACGCCAAGTATCAGATCGTCTTTTCAACTCGGGGCTCCCTTTGCCGCAAAGGATCTTTACAGGGGTTGGATCAAAATTCTATACCGCACACGGCGTTGGACGCGCTGATCTCGATTTGCTGAGCAAATTTACGACTAGCGACGACATGGCCCGTTTTGAATGGTGTCAATCTCGGGAGAAACAGGTAGTTTTGTCTCTCCAAAAGGATGCGTTCTGGGAAGACAGCGCTCCAGAGTTTGTTGATCTAACCGGCAGGGATTTGCTCCTGCATACATTTCGTCTGGAACTTGCTGGCGCATTCAATTTGCTGGGGAGCAATCTCGTTGCACCTATGGAAGCTCAGACAGAATTTCGCGTGTAAAACGCAAATGAAGATGAGCTCGCTTTTGACCAGCGCATTTTCGATACCTTTCGCGAAGAAATCGAGCGTTCGGAATCCGGCTGGGTAGAGGTGATCCCGTTCCCAGGTAACGACAACATCGTTTTCCTGAAAGGAGCGAATGGAACCTTTGACTGGGTAATCCGCGATCAACGCGATGAGGCCTTTTCTGGCAATCCCTATCATCCGATCCTGATGAGCCACGATCTACCTACGGCGATGAAAGTTTCCGGACTTGAAGCTCATCTCTACTTTAAAACTGGGGAATGGTACGAACGGCTTGAGCATGAAGCTGAAACCCGCCACTATGCGGAAGGTGGATCGGTTGCCACTTGGCCGGGTTACAGCAAGCTTCTGATGCGTGAACTGCAGGCCACACGCCAGAACTATGCGCCACCCAGTCAGCCCAAGGGTTGGGGATCAGAGGAATTCATTCCCCATCGCCTCGATGGTTACTGCTTGATGGTTTCTCCACCGGTAACCATCCAGGATTTTTGGCGCTTCTATAAGAACTCTGACTGGCGCAAGGATCGTGTAAGCCACTCCGAGCGTATATCGAATCCGCTTGAGGTAGATCTTGCCGCCGTCAACCTTCATGACGACGACCATCTTCCTGCGAGCGTAACCTGGTTCGATGCCGTAGCCTTTTGCCGTTATTACGAAACCCAAACCGGTCTGCCTGTTCGTCTCTTAGAAGTCGATGAGTGGAAACAGATCGCACCGACTCCTTCTCGGGATATCAAGAAGGAGGGATGGGGCGATCTGACCTGGGTCGTTGTTGGTGGAGATGGCAAGACAGGAGGAGAAACATCTCGCCGTTATCCAGAAGCTTGCGCCGGCAGTGGGTTCTTGCGTTTTGGCAAAGAACTTACCTGGGCTCAAAACTCGCAGGGACTCCCCTTCCTCTCGGTGGTCGATTTTGGTGAGTGGTTGGCTGACTATGCCTACGGCCACGCCCCTGTCGGCAATGCCGCAACCGGCTACGCACTGATGACAGGCCCAATCGACCGAGATCGCTGTCCTGCTCATCTGAGCATGCGCTACAAAGGTCTGAAAGTCGGCTTCCGCCTCTGTTACGTCGCTCACTTCGACGCTTAACTCGCTCAGGAGACGATGATGACGCATTCCTTGTCGAGGAAGGGTTTTGTACGCCTGCAACTTTCAGAACTGGTGATTAACTGGCACATCACCGAAGCTTGCAACTATCGCTGTCGCTACTGCTACGCCCACTGGGAGGGTAGTGGTCGCGAACTCGTCCATAACGCCGAGGCCAGCGAGCGTTTGTTGCAAAAACTCTGGCATTTTTTCAGGCCCACCAATAAAGCCAATCCTTTGCGCAGGCATATGGATTGGCAGGGAGTCCGGCTCAATCTGGCAGGGGGAGAGCCTCTGCTGTATCCGGACAGGGTCAGTCAAATCATTCAAGCAGCCAGTGAAATTGGCTTCGCCACGTCTTTGATCACCAACGGTAGTGCCTTCTCCACGGCACTTGCAAAACGGCTCGCTCCGCACCTATTTATGCTGGGCATCAGCTTGGATTCTGGCCTGGCATTAACAAACCAAGAGATCGGGCGACACGATCGAAATGGGAATCTGTTGCAATTCGGGCAATTGGAGGAGGCGATCAAGGAGGCACAATGCTGCAATCCACGCCTCCGATTCAAGCTCAACACGGTCGTCAATGCCCGCAATTGCCAGGAGAATCTTTCAACATTGGTTTGGCGCTTGTCCCCAGAGCGCTGGAAGGTGCTGCGCATGCTGCCGGTGGTAACTAACGATCTGGCCATTAGTGATGCTGACTTTCATTGCTTTGTAGCGCGTCACCAGTGTCTGGGATCAATCCTGTGTGTCGAAGACAACGCGGAAATGGCCGACTCTTATGTAATGATCGATCCGCACGGTCGCTTTTTCCAAAATGTCCTCGGACGATCGAGCTATCGCTATAGCCTTCCGATCCCAGATGTTGGTGTTGAAGCTGCTTTTGCCGCTGCCAGCATGGACCCTGTCAAGTTTTGTGCGCGCTATCTCGGTAACGAGATGAAGGTGGCGGCATGAAACGGTAGAGCGCTTCGAAGGACATCAATGTCTTTGTTCACCAACTGATTCACCAAGGTTGGCACTTCCAACGGGGAAGAATTCACGGCAAACTTTACCATCCAGATGGCACTAAATGGTTGACCGTGCCAACGACCCCCAGCGACCACCGTGCATTCCTCAACTTCCGGCAGATCGTTCGTCGGGGGAGTTACCTCGACTAAATAATGAAACTGGCGCGGCTGCCGATACCGGTCGTCGCTGCCGGAACCCACAGAGCAAACAGTTAGAGGTTCGGAATCGTTGAGATGAGAACAATGCCCGGTTGAGGTTACGCGCTGCGAATTGGTTTATTTGGCCAGACACAAAAGACTATTCGTCCGAGAAGTCCCATTGCGACTTCATCCCGATGCCGATCAACGCATCCACCTCAACGCCCTCGCTGCCAAGTGGCAAGTATGTGCGAATGTTCCGCATACGATCGAGTTAGGCGCTTGGATACGTGGATTCGGAGCAGAGGCAAGATTGATCTCTCCGACAGCTTTGCGAGACAACTGACAGTCGTTGATCACGCCAAACACGATCTTTGAGTCTCGTGAACTTTCAGGTAGCTCAATGAACAAAAAAATAATTGATGTGAGGTAATTTGGGACAAGGCATTTGTATCGAATGCCTACTTTCTGAAAACACACATGAATGTTTTATAGGACTTAAAACGATAGTAAGTACCTACACATAAGATTCATGTGAATACTTTTGGTATCGATGATGTGAGCTTCATTGGTAGTTTTATGTGAGCCTCGTTGGCCATTGATGTGAGATGTTTTGGTGCGGATGAGGCAAGTGAATTTGTTCAGAAGCAATGGTGTGAGCACATTTGGCTTACCAAAAATGGTCACTTAACGGGCCAAGAATGCTCACATCAGGCCCCAACCTGTCTCACATGACTATCTAAGCCATTGATATACCGCTCTTTCAGCTACTCCTGTTGTTGCTGACTTTAGTTTTTAAAGTATTTAAGAAAAACAACCAGCAAGCAAAGCCATTCATGTGAGAGCCGTTGGTTCTATAGGTAGATTCCAAGATGAGATGGTCAAAACATCATTGATGTGAGATCAATTGTTTTGACAACTCACTCTATTTGCTAGAAATTGGCTTAACACAAGCCTTCGAGCTAAATATGAGCCAAATAACCTCACATCAAAGTACGACTCAGCAGCAATTGGCCCTCGATATTTTCCAGGCCATGGACGCAACGGACACCTCGATCACCGAGGCTGGACAGGATTTCCATCTGCGGAAAAGTTCGCTTTTGGTTGATGTGAGTGATGTTGGTTTGTTGGCCAGGCGAATTTTGAATGGTGTGTATTTTATTGCCCAACATGACCCGGATGCCGAAACGCACACTCATGACTTGCGATACTTCAAGTGGTTGATTAATTACTCAAACTCAAACAACAATACGCACTTAAAACGCGTTATCCGAGAGGCTCAGAAATCGGCCGTTCAAGTGAATGTGGTTGATGCAATCAATCCTGAAGAAGATAACTGGGTTTCTGTTCCTATGCTGGGTGCGGCAGGTATTCGGAAAGGCCAGATCAGTTTCAAAATACCGAGCGAACTTCGAGGACAGTTGCGTGATCCTGAACGGTATTCCCTGCTTAGCATGCGTATTCTGGCTGGATTTTCGTCTATCTACGCCTTGGAGCTCTATGAACGCCTTTCCATTTTCAAGGGCGAGGGTTCATCCCCATGGTGGCATATCGATGAATTCCGCAGCCTGATCAAGGTTGATGGTCTGAAGAGTGCCAACGATTTTCGCTATTTCCGACGCGATATCGTTCAGCCAGCGATCGATCAAATTAACAGCATCTCGGACATTGAAGTCAGCCTGGAACTGAAGCGCACCGGACGTTTCTATTCGCATCTTCGATTTTCAGTAAAAGCATCGTGCAAGCACATGTTGCTTTCTTCGGTGGCCGCATCCAAAGAGTTGTATGAAGTCCTGACCAAGGAATTTGGTTTGTCCGATGTCGAGCTCGACGAAATTGCAAAAAACCGTGAGGTATGGACGGATGAGCGGCTTCGCGAAACGATAGAGTTTGTTCGGCACCGTTGCGCAACTTCGAAGGTCAATTACCCTGGCAAGTACCTGATGACGGCCATTCGCGATGGTTACCGCTTTGGGACTTTGGAAAAGAAGAACTTGGAGACACAGAAGGTGGCTTCCAAGGCAAAAGAGCAGCGCGACCTAGAGTTGCAAGCCATTCGAGATATGAGTCTGGCGCCTAAGATAGCGATCCCTACCGGCGTTGCTCGGGAAGAGGCTTGGAACGCATTCCGTGCATCACCGCATGCCAAACTCTTCAAGACGCTGCCAATTGCGTATGAAGATGCAAATACGCGACAAATTAAGTCCTTTGAAGGCTTTCTCCAAAGTCAGTAGTTGTATTTATCAGGATAATTGATAGCATCACGAAATTCTCTGAAAAAAGGAATAGTGATGCCTGCAAAAACCCTGGTCTTCGCCAATCATAAAGGGGGCGTTGCAAAGACCACGCTCTCCGTCAATATTGCAGATGCCCTTGCCCGCGAAGGATTCAGTGTTCTTTTTGTCGATCTTGATCCGCAAGGAAATGCGACGCAGCTGATCTACGGGTTTGACGACACTCCGGCAGTAACCGTCGAGAAACTGCTATCAGGCAAGGAATCGATAGCCTCCGCGATCGTTGAGAAGACCACCATTCCTGGTGTCTCCCTGATTGGTTCGACACTGAAGCTTGCCCGACTGGAACGTGATCTTCAGACAACCCCGTTTTCATCGACATCGCTGTTACTGCAAAAGCTGAACAGCGTACGCGATGTTTTTGATGTCATCATTCTGGATACGCCGCCGGCGCTCTCGTTCCTGACTGCAAATGCACTGGCTGCAGCCGATACGATATTCGTTCCAGTGGAGTCCGGAAGCAAACTCGCTCTGGTGGGGACCGATGACATGATTGAGTTCGTTAATCAGGCTAAAACGGTGAATGCCAAGTTACAACTTGGTGGTGCGATCTTGACCAAGCATGATGGTCGTAAAAAGCTCTGCAAGATTACACAGGCCGTCATTGGTGATTATTTCGATACTGTCCTTGAGCATTTCCTTCCCCAGTCGGCTGACATTGGTAAGAGCCAGGCAGCGGGACAGACAGTTCTTCAATATGATCGTGAATGCAACTGTTCCAGGGAGCTTGCAGAGATTGCCCGGGAGATTACGCAGATTGCCAATCTCCAGAAATCGGAGGCTGCGTAATGGCTAAACAAAATGACAAGGCTTTGGCTGAAAGCATGGGGCGTCGTCGTCCGCGGGAAGTGATCCAGGACGAAGTTGCCGACTCAATTCTGGGCGAACTGGTTCCTCCTGGCTCTGTGGATGTTCCTATTGAGACGCTCTATCGCTCTCCGTTTCAGGTTCGTGAGTCGGCCTCATCCGATGACATCGATCGTCTAGCAGAGAGTATCCAGACTTCCGGTTTGATCAGCCCGATCGTAGTTCGATCGGTGATTAATCCAGCCAAAGATTTACAGGTTAAATCTGTGCCGAGCTTTTTGGAGGCTGACAGAAATTTACAGGTTAAATCTTTTGAAATCATCACGGGGCATCATCGTGTTCAGGCTATTTTGAGGCTGGGTTGGACGACTGTTCCCGTCTTGATTAAGCATATGAGTGATGCCCAAGCTGCTATTGCACTGACTGCTGACAATGCGATTAAGAAAGATCTTACCGATTGGGATCGTTATCAATCAATTCTGATGCTTGAACGTACTGGTGCTTGCAAGACCGGGCGTGAAATCGCTGCGACGCTTGGCGTATCACCTGCCCAGATTTCCCAGCTGCGGGCTTTCGGTAAGTTGCCAGCAGAGGCCATTCAAATTATCCAGACTACGCCGGCATGTTGTGGCTATAAACTGGCCTATGAGTTGGATAGCTTGGAATTCAATCAAACCTGCCCTGAATTGGTTGCCAACGCGTTCGCAGCATTGGTGAGTGGCAAGATCAAGGCGCAGAACCAGCTTGTGCAATGGATTCGACTCCAGCTGTCCGTTAAGCGCCCACGCACCTATCGCCGCGAACTGAAAATTCAGAACCCTGGGTTCACACCGGTCAGAATTGTTGTCACCGAGGATGGTGCGACGATTGACGCCAAGGGGATCGTTCCTGAAAAGCTGGCAAAGTTACTTGAGCAGAATCTCGCTGACTTGATCGGCTGATATCGATTGTCCAACCAGGCACCATCTCAGAAAACATTTACAGGTTAAATGTTTTGCCAACCAAATGAGCGCACATCAATGTTCAATAGACGACATGATGTGAGCCTTTTTTTATGATTTTGAACTATTCATCCATTTGATTGAATCGGCATCCCTGGACATGGAGAAACATGCAATGTTATCCCATGCCAAGTATTGGCGCGTACCTTGCGACCTGAATGTAGAGCCACCCCAGCCTTCTTGCCTTGCCAGAACAACTGGCCAATCAGGTATCGCCACCTACGCATGGTCATGGAATACCTAGCCATCGAGGCGCCAACCTTCAAATACGTGATCGTTTCCTCGCTTAGAAATCTTTGTGTAAGAGCCGATTCAGTGGCGCCCTGAATTAGTTTCGCTAGACTTCTGTTGGCACAATCTAAATCAATCGTCGCGCCTTTACGAACAACAATGGGCCCTTTAACAACTTTTCAGTATTTCTAGGTCGGAAAATGAAGATCGCCAAGACAGCCAAATTTGTTTTTGCAGAGCTCACCAAAGAGTCGGACCGATATTCGATTGATGCGGGATACGGGAAGCTGAGTGTTAAGGGGGAGCACCGTATCAAGCTATTCTTGAATCAACCTAAAGAACCGCCATGGCGAACAAATGTTCTATTTATAGTCCAAGAGCCTATGGTTGAGATTTTTAACGAATTTGCGGAAGACAGGTATCAGATAGATAGCGAGAGTGAAGGTTGCAAAACGTATCTTGTAATGAACGGATGCCAGAGTCGGAAGGAGTTCATCGATACGATGCTGGAAGCCATCATCATTATGGATAAAGCTGTAATGGCCTCTCGGATAGGGATTTTGTGTGATTCTGACGAACGCCATGGTTAGCGTGCCAGTGACAGGGCTGCCTGCAAATATAGATGCAAACTGGTGTTAGTCAGCTGCTTGGGCTCCTTCTACAACCAAGGAAACAACTCAGTATCTTCCCCTAACCCCGCATTGTGGATTTACCACTACTTCACAATCCGCACGTCAGTGCTGCTGGCCTCTGAATAATTTTCCAAGTTCATCAATGCTTCGCTTCTTTTCAGCCTGGACATAGATAGTGGTTGTCTGCAGGCTGGCGTGCCCTAATACTTTTTGAACCACATCTAAAGGGACTTCTCCGGCCACTGCCTGTGTGCCAAACGTATGTCGGAATGCATGGGGGGCTGCTTTCTTGAGGTGCTCTCGTTCCCACTTGTCCAGATCGAAGCCGTCATCATCTGCTATGCGTCTTAGGGCCGTTTTGACGAGCTGATAAAGTCCATCTACTGAAAAGCCTTGTTCTGGCAAGATCTGGTCGTTTTGTCCCTGCTTGGCCAAGCCACTTTTTGTTTGGAGCGACATCAATGGTGAGAGCAGCGGTCGTTCGGCCAACCCGAATGAAAAATCCTGACCCCGATCCTGCCAGTGTGCTTCCAGCGCGTGTATGGCTCGCATAGATGGAAAAACGGTCCGCCATTTGTTTCGCTTCCCTAAGACGTCGAGTTCCCAGAGGTCTTGCGAACCAGCGATAGGTTTGAGCTTGTCGCGTGTAGCGTAGGCGGCTTCCTCTCGTCTAATCCCTGTGTCGCCAATCAACAATAAGGCGGCCCGGACCAATCGAAACTGAGCGGACATAGAAAGCTTCGCCGAGGCGCCGCGCATGCGATACCGTTTTTGCAGAATCTCGTCTGCACTGGCGCAAAGCTGATCCAATATCCCCCCTTGGTGAATGAGTTTTTCCCAGAGGGTATTGGGGAGGGCCTTATCGATATCGAGTGACAGTATTTTGCTTGAGACGCGTGGATCAGAAACGGTCGCCCATGGATTACCTGCCAGGTACCGGACATCGACCAACCAGTTGAAGAAGAATCGTACCGCCTGGATCGCGTAGCGCTGGCTGGATGCGGAGAGTTGCCCAGCAAATGGGCGCCAAGACTCTTTCAATCGGGTTTTCTTGGGGCCGATCCAGGAATCAGGGATGGTTTTTATAAAGTCCTTGTAGGTTTCACAGTCCTCATGCAGTGCTGAGGACATGGGGATGCCACGAACTGTGATGCACCATAATAAAAATCGCTCGATCTCCTTCTGGTAGGCTCGGCGTGTTTTCTCTTGGTCCCTGAATTTGTAGAGGTAGGCGTCGATCGCATCACGGTCGTGACGCGCCGAGATAAGGCAAAACAGCCTATTCCGATTGAGTCCGTGACGACCATCCAAGGCCTCTGGCAAGAGAATACGCTCAATCGGTACGAGCGTCGTATCGCCTGGATGTATCACTACACAGGATTCAGAAGTCTTCTCCGGTTCGGCGACAGGCAACTGCCCGAGTGCTATGTGGTGCTTACCTAGCCAGGATTCGATGACTGCAGCCTTGCCTGCACCAATGCGTCGGATGGGTTTCCACCAGCCAAATCCTCTCACATGAATGAGGTCCATGAGCTCAGATAAGGTCTTAACCCCCTCAATCCGAAACACGTTGGCGACCCGTGGTCGAAACCAGGCGGAGATTGGATCGACCTTTTTCGGTTGGCCGAGTTGTTGATCTGCTGCATGAACCAGGTAATCAACCAACTTGCTGGACCAGGTGCCGCCGCGTCGCGCATTTCTCAAGAGATCGGCGAGATGCGGGTTGTTGTCTGTGGCTCGCTGTATCAGGCGATCACGCAATTCTTCCAGACGCACTTGCAACTGTGACTCGGTCTGGCAACCCAGGGCTTCCAGATCATCCTCGGTGTAATAAAGTGAGCTGATTTGGTTCAGCGTGAGCTTATTCAGCCAGGCGCGTAATGCAGTGAAGTCGGCGCGGGTGTAATGCTGAGTCGAGAGCAGGATGTCGAAATTCTGTGCCATAAACAATATTATGCACTTTCTGGCATATAAACGCATACCTGATAATAAGACTTATCATGTAATAAAATAGTTCCTCTCGGATAGCTAACCCTTCCATCGATCCAAACAAGCAGTATTGTGCACTTTCTTGTTATATGAAGTTTTGACCAACGATGGACGTTTAATGGCCAGACTAGCTTTAACCAACGACGAACTCTGTCTCTTTCAAGAAGAGATGAAAAGCAATTTGCCCGGTCATCTTGAAGCGTTGCTAACCAAGATTAGCGAATTCCAGCGGTTGACATGCAATGGTCCTGATTTGGACGCCGACGACTATGTCGAAATTTTAGCCCTACCAGGACGAATCGCATTTTTTGAGACTGACATTGCGCCAAGCGAGTTGATTGAGGAGGCTTGCGCAGAGTTCCTGCAAAAAATGGATGAACAAAGTATCGATCTTTCAAAGGCAAGCGGAGTAATACTCCTCACTAGGCTCCCAGGGGGAAGGTATCGTACCTTTGAGCACATTTTGGATTATTTCAAGGATAGGTGGCACCTGCGAGCTGCAGCTGGCTACGCATGTTTTCAAGATGAGACCGGGGAAAATAGAACCTCTATTCTGATTGTTGTGGCGGGAATCGACACGCTTGAGCGCTTCGTTTTCGTAGGACCTGAAGAAGATTACGATAGAAAATTTGAGCGCACCTGGGGGTTCCCACGGCCAATGGAAATTCCAGCATTTCTCAAGAAACCGGTCACAGAGTAATTCCGACCTGTACAGCTCTGATTGAAGCCCCAGCAAAGCGCCTTCACCGTGCTAGTCGAAACCACACCTTGTTTACTTCGCTGGTCGCTAAGTTGATTACTTCGGATTCAAAAATTACACCCTACAAGGTATAATTAATAAATACACCCCAAAGGGAGTATTTGTGTAATATACCCTATACGACGTTTTCGCGGAGTATGCAGTGGCCTTCGTCATTACCAACCAGCAACAGCTCGGCCCCACATTAAAAGGATTGCGTAAGCAAAAAGGCTTGACGCAAATTCAGATGGCAAAGCAGAGCGGTCTCGGCCAAAAGACTATCTCACTACTGGAAACCGAACCTTGGCGCTGCAGCGTGGATAGCCTTTTACGCTATATGGCTGCGGTCGACGTCGCCATCAGCCTCGATTTTATCGCCGCCATGCGCAGCAGCAGTAGCGAGGAGTGGTAATGCGGCGCCCCAAAAAGTCAGGCGCACTCAGCCTCTGGATGAACGGCCAACGAGTCGGCACGTGGGTCGTCACAGCGCAGGGCGAGCATGAACTTCATTACGATGAAACATGGCTCGCTTCGCCGTCAGGACGTCCGATTTCACTGTCCATGCCTCTTCGGCCAGCCACGGCGCCGTACAAGGGTGACCTCGTCCGTAATTACTTTGAGAACCTGCTGCCGGACAATGACAACATTCGACAACGGCTGGCCAAGCGTTTCTCGACCGGAACCGAAGCATTCCGCTTACTTGCCGAAATCGGTCGAGATTGCGTAGGTGCCCTGCAGATCATGCCCGATGGCGAAAACCCGCCATCAAACGACGCCATCCAGTGCGAGCCGCTGTCTGACGAACAAGTCGCGGAACATCTGGCCGGCACCCTAACAGTACCTGCCTTTACTCAAGCTGACGACACCTTCCGGATTTCCATTGCCGGAGCCCAGGAAAAAACAGCCCTCCTTTGGCACAAGGAGAATTGGTGTCGCCCGTTGGGTGCCACACCGACAACCCATATTTTCAAATTGCCGATGGGGCAAATGCCGGGTGGTATTGATCTATCCACTTCCGTCGAGAACGAGTGGCTTTGCCACCGCCTGTTACAGGCTTATGAAATCCCCGTCGCCAACGCCGAGATAGTGCAGTTTGGGGAAATGAAAGCGCTCTGTGTCGAACGTTTTGACCGCCGCTGGGTAACGGATGGCCGTCTGCTCCGTCTCCCTCAGGAAGACTTTGCGCAAGCCTTCGGCGTTCCGCCAGACATCAAGTACGAAAGCCAGGGGGGGCCAGGGATTCGTCCAATTCTCGATCAGCTCAACGGATCAAGCCAGGCGCAAATCGATCGTCGTGACTTCTACCGAACTCAGGTTTTATTCTGGATGCTTGCCGCAATCGATGGTCACGCCAAGAATTTCAGCGTATTCCTTGAGCCGAAGGGCTTTTACCGCCTGACCCCTCGCTATGACGTGCTTTCCGCTTACCCAGTCATGGGGCATGGGGCCGGACGCCTTTCTCAGCATAAGGTCAAAATGGCCATGGCGATTGATGGCAAAAACCGCCATTACAAATGGTCAGAAATTCGTCGCGATCACTTTGAACAGACCGCCCAACGCTGCCATCTGTCAGAAGCACCAGCACTCATCGATGAGCTGGTTGCCAGAACCCCCAAAGCCATTGCCAAGGTAGCCGCCAAATTGCCCACCAATTTCCCTGAATACTTGGCCCAATCCATATTTGATGGGCTAAGTATGGCTGCCTCCGCCTTAGGAGGCACCGTTAGTCCCGCGGGAAAAAGCTAATTTGTCGCTCCCAACCATTCTGAGCACCAACAAATGTGCGAGTGAAAAAGTGGCTTAGTCGTTGGAGAGGAAAGCCGTCATCGCTAGGAAATAGTTAGCGCTTTCGGACACGTAGCAGGATTTAACCTGTAAATCTTAGTTGGAAACAACTCTGGCTTTTGACGCCTTGAGGTTTTGCTTCTGTATGGCGATGGTTCCTCACGAAAAGAGAATTCGACTTTCCCGTCGAGCGCGGGTCAGTGCTACATACAGCAGTTTACGCCCTTCATTGTTTTCGCTTTTTAACAGCTCCTGCCGACTGAATACAATCACCTGATCAAACTCCAATCCTTTAGCTCGATGCATTGTCGAGAAATAAATGGTATCGGGGGTGACCTCACAAGATTGGTTCGCCTCCACAATCTTTGTTTTGAAGCCCCTCTGCTTGACTAGCTCTTGTGCAAAATCTCGTAACTGCTTTGAGGATGCAATCACACAGGTTGACCATCGCGTTTCTTCACCTTGTGTTAATTCGCTAACCCATGCGGTCAAGCATTGGCTCGCCTCCTCTAGGTTGCCAAATGTGGCAGAGATGGGAGCTGGGCCACGGGATAAGGATTTGTAGCGCTTGCATTCGTCGGATCCATCATCTAGATCGTCTATTTCACATGACTCAAGATACGCTAGTGCTACTTTTCGAATTTCATCCGTTGTTCGATAGTTAATATAGAGCTTGCGCGAACGACCACGGATATCAACACCGCAGCGGCTTAATGCAGCTTTGTTGCGGTTATATATCCGCTGATGACCATCCCCTACAAAGAACAAATCGTTACTACCTACAGCAACCATCGCCCGTAACAAGCGAATGGCTTGAGGTCCCAAATCCTGGGTTTCATCGACAACAATCGCCGAGTACTGGCTTTCTGTACCGTTCTGGGTGAGCAAGCTAACGGCATCCCGGAAGGCATCATCGACCTCTTTCAGCTTGCGAGAGCTCAACTGCGTCCGGTACTCCTCAAAAACCGGCCAAATCGCATCACGTTTGCCTCGGCTTAACACCACCCCACGCCCCACCCTGCGCGCTTGGCGATACTCATCACGGTTGGAAATGCCTTGTGCCAGAATGACTTGATCCAGCTCTTCTTCGTAAAAACTGGCTGGCAAATCCAATGCTGGGTCTTTTGCTGCCAAGGCTAACTGCCAAGCCTCCGCAGCGGCATCTCTGTGGCGGTTATAGATGATCGTGTGTTCGTAACTATGCCCACGTAGAAAGGCATGCACCCAAGCATCAAGGTTCACCGCCTCAAGTTTTTTCATCGTTTCTGCATTGCACAGCATCAACAAGTTGTCGCGCACGTCAATCGCCAGGTTTTTGGTGAAAGTTGTGAACAAAACACGCTTACCGGCAGGCGTCCGATTCTCAGCCAGCCACTTTGCTCTATGGATAGCGAGCACTGTTTTTCCAGTGCCTGCGCCACCCAATACACGAGCAGGCCCGCTGAAATCCTTGGTCGCAAGTTTGCGTTGAGTGGGGTGAAGGAAAACACGCCACTGCGCCAGCGGGGCATTCATGATGGCAGACAACGCCTCATCATCCTCAATGATGACAAATCGCGACTGCGATTCGGCACGATCAAGGGCACCGGCGAAGTCCGTAACGTCGATTTCCACATCAATACGTGTCTCACGCCCATTCAATATCTGGCTGATGCTATCTCCGGCCAACAAAAGAAAGAGAGCCTCATAGGCCTCTACTGGCAAGCTGCACTGCATGTCATCAAGGGCCGACTCGTCACGGATTTGGCGAACCGCAAGAAGAAGATCTTCTGGTACCCCAATACTTAGCAACTCTTGATCATCCAGGGCCTCAAATGGTCCTGGCGACACTTCAGCGGCAGCAGCGACGGATGCTTGCTCACTCACATGCTCCGTCAGCACAATCTGCATCGCCCCGGTTACCGGGTTTATGGCGATTTTTCGATTCTCGGCCCACCGATACGCATCGTCGTGATGATCCACATACAATAGAACATACACATCGCCCTGGTTAGGCTTGAAGACGATCCCACGCCAGTCCTGGTCGATACGCACCGACTTCAGGTTCGCGTCACGTGCCCCGTGAATGTTTTCGTAATTGATTGAAGACGACGTCGGATCGCTCTGAAATTTGATGGCCCACTTCAGAATCTTGCCTTGTACTGCATTAGGCACTTTAGCCAGAACCGCAAGAAAATCCTGCGCCAGCGCGACTTTTGGTTTGAGGCTCATTGGGTGTCCTTTGTTGCGTTCAGCCGAGCGAGCACCTGTTCAGCCCAGCCGTCATGGTATTGAATCACGGTCCAACCTGCGGACTGCCATTGTTTCGAATGTTCGGCCTGATGCTCCAGCAAGAGCAGCACACTGGACGAAGACCATGCGAGTTCCGCTTCGGCACATACCTCACCAGCTTCATCCTGCAACTCAAAGCCAATCTCATCTGGCGGCATGGCCCCTGCAATTTGAAGTACGGCCAGCCCACCATGGGTAATCGCCATCGCAGAATCCAGTGCGGCTGCCCAGGCTTGCTCCTGAGCGCCGGAAGGAGAATCAGAAGGACTGCCGAATCCAGTTGGCGCAGGCAAGGGCAGATAGTCATCACCTTGAATACCCCTTCGCGTTGCTAGGAATATTCCGGACAAAACCTGAAGATGATTAAAAAGCTGCAACCAATGACGCCATACCAGCTGACGCTCTTTCTCCGGCAGTTCCGCATCTTCATCCAGCAATACCATCCCGGGGCTGAGGTCTGCTGTAGCGCCGCATTTTCCGAATGCTTGAGGCCACCACATACGAACAACAGGGGCTGCACCCTCTTTGCTGCCCGCTGCGGCCGCATTGCTCGGCACCTCCATCCAGGAAGGCCAATGCGTTTGTAAGGCTGCGAGCTCGGTTTTTAGCACTTCATGCTCAGGGTCATTTGGTAGCGACAACATACGAAATGTCAGCGCCACCGCATTGCGTCGCAACTTCGACTCCCCTGGGTCAAAATCAGGTTCTACCGGCATAGCCAGCCACCGTAGCAACTGCGCTACGGCATTACTTTGAAATGCCCCAGCATCCGGCTTCAAAAAATCTGGTGTTTTCGGTGCACCGTCGTTCCTTGCAAGCCGCAACAAGGGGGACTCCAGGTCGGTGCTGTCCTCGCCAAGCAAAGCCTGCTTCACATCCTCATGTGCCACCGACCAGACCCAGAATTTTCCGCTTGCTAGCAAAGCCGAACGCTTACGTGCATCCTCGCGCAAAATTGAATGATGGTAGGCCCAACCATCACAGAAGACAGCAATCGGTCTTCGGGGAGACTTGCTCTGCGCAGGCCAGATCACAAAGTCCGGATTGGACCACCAGACGATGTCATTCGACATTAACTCCTTGCCTTGCGGCTCCACCCAGTAACGCTGCCCCCCAATCTCAAGCAGATAACCGGATTTTCCCTTGATGATTTCGCCCACCAGCTTCGAGTGCGGGATGCCAGCCTTCCCGCCGAGGCGTTTCAGGCTCTCAATGAAACGCGCCTCAAGTGCCGAGTCAAAATTCGGATTGATATAGATCTCCGAGATGTTCTTCACCTGCTCCAACTGATCGAGCTTGCCGAGCAGTTCATCAAGCACCTCCGCTGCACGACGACGAGACACCATCGCCATCGAACGCCCAAGCCGATATTGATACAGACAGCGGTAGCAACCATCCTTCTCAGGATTCTGGTTGCATGAACACGCATGCAAAGCGTCGCTTGCCATCTTCAATACATCGGTCAGCGTCTGGGCATCCTCGCTCAGCAGCTGTTCCAGATAGCCTGTGCCACCAGGTACCGAGTCATACAGCAAAACATATTGGCGGCGCGGCCCGCCCTCTCGCCCCGGTTCGTCCTGCGTCGTAATGCGCAAGTGATCCACCTTGCCGCCAAAGCGCTTCTTTAAACCTAGTTGCAAAGCCGCAATGAAAGACTGAACCACCTCATCGTCGATGCCAGACTGTGTGTAGGGCACCAGAATACGCAATGCTTCCGAGGTAAATTCCCGATACAGGTACAGGCACTCAATGATGCTTGAAGCATCTTCCGAACCGCGCTTTTCGCAATCAAACGCATGATCCTGCTTCTTCTCTTCACGATCTGATCGGCGCGGCGGCAGCTGCACCTTGCCGCAATGGCGACACAGCTTGAACCCCGGCCGCTGGCTTTCCTTATCCGCTACCTTAAAGTTCTCGCCCGCCTTGCCCAGCTCGCCGAAATTAATATCCCGGAAATTCGCTCGCGTAATAAATTCAAAACCAAAGGGCAGGCTATCTGTCCTGATCCGCCATGCATGGCGCACATCTGCCGGGTCAACGTCCACCAGTAGCTGTCGGGTATAGAACTTCGGCTCGCGATCTTCCGCACTATCGTCAATCCGCACCCGCGTATCGTCGCTATTCGCAATCGCCTGTTTGAAGCGCAGCAAGGGCCGGCACTGTGAAATATTGCTCCACATCGCATCACCACAACGCGGGCAGTTGGCGAGATTATCGGTATGGTGGTGCTCTTCACCCTGCGGCCCCAACAACTCCATGTGATGACATGCCGGGCACAAACGCCAATCTTCCAGATTGGCCAGACTCATATTGATCTGGTCCACCTCCACCCGCCGCTGATTCGCATAGAAGCGATTCTCGGGCGCGAACTCAGAGATTGCCGATGATGCAGGGCGCTCGTATTTAATCGCAGGCAGCGCGACGTAAGCACCTTCGCCCACATCGTCACTACCCTTCTTGCGCCACAAAACCGACTTCAATTCAACGCCCGCTTCCGGGAACGCGTAATTCGGAATCAAGCCGGCATCCGTGAGCGTGTTGAGCAGTTCGCGCTGATTGATTTCCCTCACCAACATCAATGCACCCTGCCGCTCGCGGTCAAACTGGTCTATTTCAGCCTTAGTCGCCTCGTCCTGCGGCTTCGCCTTGAGTACCTTAATTTTGTCTTTGCAGGCATTCGCACGCTTGCGATGCTGCTCTCGTTCGAAGGCGAGGCCCTCCAGCAACTTGAGTATCGACAACCGCAAACCATCCAGTTCCTCGGTGCCAGTATAAAAGTCCTTCAGACGATCCTGAATTCGTGTCGTCGCCTGCTTCCCTAATAGTTGGATAAACGCTTCCAGCAAGCGTGGCTCATGCGTCAGCACATGCTCAAGGAAGGTGTAGGGAAAACGGCCCGAGGCATTCTTGTCGATGGCATCCAGCGCTTCAGAAGTCTTCTCTGGCAGTGAATCATCATCAATCCCAGTCGCCACCCAGTCATCCAGACAAAAAGCCATCAACTGCCGCCGCAACACATCGGCGGCCTGCAAGAAAATTCCCGGTGGCGCCACCTCCCCAGCCAGCATTTCCTCTGTTTCCTCGAAGAAATACAGATCGTGAGGGCTGCTACCATCGGCAAGCGTCGTGGCGAGCGCATTACCATCTCGTCGCCCGGCACGGCCAATCCGCTGCAAAAAACTCGCCTGATTCGGCGGCACCGAACACAGCATCACTGCCGACAGATCGCCGATATCTACGCCCATCTCCAGTGTTGGCGTCGCGGAAAGCAGGTTTTCATCCCACTTCTGAGGGTTCTTCGCCTTGAACCGAACTTCCAGCGCCTCGCGCTCGGCACGCTCAAGCAAACCCGTGTGCTCTGCCGCAATCACCCGGCGCAAATCTCCTGTACTGAAACGTTCAGCCAGCCAACCGCCCGCGCTCTCCTGACGCGTATAGCTAAAGCCTGGCGCATCCAGACACGGCATCCCGAGCAACGCCTCTGCCACATCAGTCGGTGCATGAATGTATCGCTTGCCGTCATCACTCACCAGGCGCACCAAAGTGGTGGTGAGCTGCAAACACTCTGCAGCCAGTGCCACAGATTTTCCCAACTGCCCGCCATCAAATTCACGCAAAAGACCTGCGGCGACCAGGCAACGAATTGCCTCGCGATAAATCAACTCAGCCATGCCCGCGCTGATTAGCATCTGCTGCCCCAAGCAGGCAGCCATCCAGCGTTCGTACCAGGTCTGCTGGCGCGTATTGATCAGCTTATCAAAATGCTGGTGCGTTCCAAGCGTCAGGTAAGTCGGTCGTGGCGTGCGCTCCCCCATGGCGGGCAGCCACTCATTGCGCGACATGGCAAAGCCAAAAATATTCCCGTCTTCTGCAAAGCGCGCTAGCTCCGGATGCGACACCGCTCCTCGCTGCCGCAAGTAGCTCACGAACCCCCACAGCCATTGCAGCACCGGCCCGCGCTCCAGTCCGTGTGCGCCAAACTGCTCGCGCAGCACCGGCAGCACTGCGTCGGCCACCTCCTGCACCAGTACACTATTCGGGGCTAATACAGCCTTGCCTACGCGCTCCAGCGTGCGCCCGCGCTGACTCTGATAGGTAAAGTCCGAGAACGCCTGCCACATCAGCCGCTTCTGCACGCGCCCCGGCAATCGGCTATTGGGGGGCAGCTTCCCTTTCTTCAGCAACTCATCCGTCCAGTCACGCTGCCACAGCATGTTTGGGCCGATGAATTCTGCGACGAAATCCTCCTTGTTCAGCATCGTCAAGGGAGAGTCCGGCTCAAGCCAAATCTCACCGAAACGCGCCAGAAACTCCGGCCAAGCAATCGACGGATTGGCCGTCGTATCTATGGCTTTAGCCATGGCTGTGCGTAGCGTGTTGCTGTAGGTGCGGGCCGTAAAAAAGCCAGCCCGATGCGCGGCATCCTGCACCGAGTCCGAAAATGCGATCAGCTTCTTGTCGTCATTGAAGGGGCTCGCCCAAGAATGCTCAATCACTTGCGAGCCCAGTGTGGAGTTTCGCGCCCCCAGCAGGATCAATCGATCACGCGCACCACACGCGGGGCACGTGCTGTCATGCCAGTTGTAGGCCATGTTCCCGCGCTGGCTGTTGCGTACCCCCGTGGTTCGAAACACGCGCACCAGCTCTTCATTACCGCAGGCGTTGCAAATTTCACCATTGCCTTGCATGTGGCCGCAGCCACAGCACAGTAGTTGCGGCACGCCCTCCACAGGTGATTGCGAAGATTGCAGCTTGCCTGGATAAAGTCGTACCACATCGGCGCTGCCGCCAAACCACGCGTTGTAGATCTCGTCGAGCTTGTCCGTGAGCTTGTTGCGCCCACTCGGTAAGCGTGAAACCCATGCCGTGGTATGGCACTGGCTGCATTGCACCAGCGGCAGATACACCCCTGCCGGCTTCGATTTCAAATCAGCTGATGCTTTCAGCGAAACCTGTTGCGGGTCAGCAGCGAGTTTCGCCACCATCCGGCGCAGCTCGCGCATCCAGAGCTGAATGCGCAAAGTCACCAAAGGCAGGCTGGCAGTCTCGGGGCTTCTTGCCCAAGCCACCAGCACCAAAAGCGCATCCAGCACCAACCCGATATGGCGTCGGGCCGCCTCCGGCAGCGGCCCTTGCAACTGCGCCTGCAAATCCGTCAGCTTCACTGCGCCATCCTTCGCCAGCTTCAACAGATTCACAAACAGCAGATGTTTCTTGAGCATCTCGCCCAGGGCCATTCGCCAAGCGTCATCCTCTACATCTGCAGGCACCATCTTGTCCGGGAAAAACACAGCAAACCACGCACACACCGCCGCCTGCTGTGTCTCGTAGGCAGCAGGCAGCAGTAGCGCCTCAGTCCCTTCCTGCCACTGCAACACATGCTCAATGGTGGCGTCCCCCAGAAACTCAGCCACCGATTTGCGGTTTTCCGTCACCACCGAATCAGGCGGAAACGCGCTCCCAAAAATCTGTTCGGCGTAGTCCCGTAAGGGTTGCGTGTCCGTACTACCCCCCAGAGTGGCAGACGTGCCAGCACACACCAGATGCCCTTCCGGCATCTTTAAACGGGCACGCAATCGACGGAGCAGTAAAGCTAGGTCTGTCCCTTGGGCACCGTCAAAGGTATGCAGTTCATCGACCACCACATAGCGCAGCGTGGTCGGAGTGTTCTTCTCCCAGAGCTTGCGGTCACGCGGGCGGATCAGGAGGTAATCCAACATTTTGTAGTTGGTCAGCAAGATATCCGGCGGTGCCCGGCGCAGCGTCTCTCGATCGGTAATCACGCTGCCCGCCGTCATCATGGTGCCACTGCCCGGCAACCCCGCCTGCCCACCCACAAACAAACCCACGCGCAAACCTGCAAATGCCGGCACCTGCGCCACAAGCTCTGCAATACGCCGCGCCTGATCCGATGCCAGCGCATTCATCGGGTAAATCACCAGCGCCTTGATGCCCTGCTCACCCGCTGCCTTGGCGCGGCTGGCATGGTCCAGCAAGGGATACAGAAAACATTCTGTTTTACCGCTACCCGTGCCCGTCGCCACCAGGGTATTCGCCGCTTGCTGGTTGCTCGCCAGCCGAAGCCAGGCCGCCTCTTGGTGCACGTAGCCAGGGTACTGCGTCTCGAAATGTCCAAAAAACTTACGTCCGGAACCGCCAATCCTAAAGGGCAACCCTACCTGCAGGTAAGGCCCCTTCATCCATGATGACTCTTCATCGACGAAGCGCTGCATCAAGCCATAGAAAAAATCGTCGGAAGGCTCAAATCCTGTCAGCAGGAACTGTTTAAGGCCATTCTGGATATCACGTGCAAGCAAGGAAGGAAGCATTGTTTTTATTACTCTCTGGTAGCAAGGCGCTGCCGTCGTCGTGTGCTAACGGTTGCATGTAATGTTAAAAGCATCACTTGCCCCGGTTTATTTCGGACTCCAGCCCAGTTAATGCCGAAAGAATATCTTGAAAAGCTGGGACTAAGCCGAAGATCATGCCCTGCATCGCACGGTAGTCCGCTTCCACAGTACCCAAGACCTCGCCATGTGGCACCAGGCTCAGGCTACCCGGTACCGCCAGTTCATAACGTGCCCAGCCGCGTGGATAGAAGCGCTGCTTGAAGGCCACCACCTCGGCCAACAGATCAAAATCAGCCAGCGCGGCAGCCCGCACAGGTGACGCCGCCATGCGCGCCAGATCGTAGTAATGCCGCGAATAGCGCGCTGGCTGCAGATTACCCGCTGGGCGATGCGCCTCGTGATGCAGGATGGTCGCCTTCTCCCAGAAGGTACGCTCGGCCCGGATCACACGCACTTCGAAATCCCGCTGCTTGAAGACTGTCGGAAACTGCTCCGCCGCATAGCAAGTCACGCGCCGCCGCTCATACGGTAACCAGGCGGCCAGCGGGCCGATTTCCAGCCGCACCTCAGGCCGCAGGTAGGCGTCCGGAAAAGCGGCCGGATAGCGTACATTGATCACGTGCGTATCGTTTGCCTCCACTTCGCAAACACACAGTTCGCCCAATGCTGCACGAATACGCCCCAGCAGCTCGTCAGCGATGAAGCGTACAGCCTCCGCCTCAATGGCCGCGTTTAGTTTACTTTGCTGCGTTTGCGAACGCTCAGACAGCGGATCGGTCTTGCTGACCGTGCGCCAATCCAGCACCAGATCAATATCTTCAGAGAAACGCTGGATCAGTCCGTAAGCCTTTGACAGACTCGTTCCCCCCTTGAACATCAGCCAGTTCGCCAACTGCGTATCGGCAAATAGGCAGCACAGTACCCAGCTCACCCAGAAATCCTTTTCAACGACGGCTGGCGTGGTGCCCATACGCGCAGCCGATTCGGCGAAAAGCTCAGATCGTTCACGCGCAGCAAGGCGAGCAACGCGATCCATCAGTCCTGCTCCTCTGCGCAGACCTGCTTGATGAACTGGTAAATCCAGCCCGTCGTCGCCCGCGTATCGCGCAGCACCGGTCCGCGCTGCTTGGCTGGCAACCATGCGCGCAAGTGCGCAATCACCGCTGCGTCGATGCGCTCGCGCCCCAGCGCTTTCAAAGCCTGCACCAACAAGCCGCTCTCACGATAAGTAAAGCCTGCATCCTTTAGCGCTGCCTTGCGGAAAGCCAGCGTCACAGTACCCAGTGCGTATTCACGCCCTGGGCCGTCAGAGAGGTACACCCAACGCGCTGGCACCTGAGTGGAAAGGCCCATTAGATTTAGCGCCGCATCGCCGGAGGGCTGGATGCGCCAGTTGAACTTGCGCGCTAGCGCCTGGGCGACCTGGTCCACATCCGGGCTCAGCGCTTGCCCCAGTAGTTCACTGAAACGCGGGTAGTCATAAACCCCATGGCACACACGGCGTATTGTGCCCGCGCGCGCCAGCGTAGAGAGCGCTTGGTGGATGTTTACTTCACCAAAATCGGCCACAAAATCTATCTTGGTAAAAGCCCAACCCCTTCCGCGCCCATAAACCCTTGAAAGTATCTTTTGTTCAATAGCTTGCATGAATCAAATCATAGATTTTTTTCAGAAAAAATGCACTATTTACCTGAACAAAATATGAATGAATTCCAGTGCGATCATGACGACAAGGTGCTAAGCCGAGCGAGAAGAGATGGGGGCTTCAGAGAGGCTCTGGCTAAAGGATAGTGACAATTCTCTGGAACAATGAATCAGCGCGCATATAGCTCATCTCGATCTGGCCGATCGGCTATGCGGGTCATGACATTGCCATCATCTTCCACTTGACCCGCCGGAATAAGCTGGCCAAGTGAAAATGCATCCTGAGCAAGTCCGCACGCAACTGAAACCCGTTGATAGTCGCTTGTGGTTCCCGAAAACTCGGCAAGCTTTGGGTGTTTGGGGAGCGAGATCAGATTCATCACCGGCGCGCATCGGTGACCACCCGACTGTACTGATTTTTTATATCCCTCTACCGATCCACCTCCCCCGGTCAGAAAAACAGGGAGCCCCTGCGTCCAGGCGTCAGAAAGACGATATCGATTCCGTTTAGTGTGATGAAAAACGCGATGAACAGTGCTATGTACTTCTCCCCAAAAAGCATCGTCCCGCAGCACTACATGATCGGCAGGCAGCCCAGTGCATTTGGCATATTCCGCAGAATCCAATACTGGCTGTAATTCATCAGGGAGCTTCCCTTTCTCATGTTCGGGAGCCTCTACAAGTCGGTTCTGGTAGAGCATCTGGGTGCCCAAGGCTCTAATCTCGGGAACTAGGAAGGGGAAAACATCTTCCCCATCACGTTCGTGGACAATGAATGTCACGACATCCAGGGTGCCCCCTCCGACATCAACCAGTGCATGTAACCCGCGCTGACGTTGCGCCGACTGAACATATCCAGCAATCTGAGCGACGAACTCCGGCAACACACCAAGGTCAATCAAATCCTTGGGAAAGACGTCGTCGGGTTGCCACCCTCTGATCAGATCAATGGCTTGGGTAGCAGACGGCCCTAACTCAGAGAGGCTCATCGACCACGCGGAAGAACACATCTTCCGATATGCACGCTGATGTCGTTCATTTTCGAGCCCATTACTAGGGGCTCCAATGTTCAGCATCCAGCGAATTGAGCTACCTCCGAGCTTGTCACCATGATGAACAAATACCCATGCTCGGATATAGCGCAAGACTAAAGCCAAAAATACAGCTGCGTTGGCCAGAGAGGCAGAGGAAACTGCGGGATCAATAAGGGGATGCTTAAGACGTTGGTGGACATTATCTGCGGTTACATCAGGTGCTTGTCCAAGTTGGCATGAACCATCGGCCATGATGGAATATTCGCTTGGAAGCAAATATTGATCAGTGCCAGCTGATACCCCATGCCAATTAACCACAAAAATCTGATCCTTCAACCCGACCGCGGCCTTCGTGTATGACGTTCCAAAATCAAGACCAATGAAAACATCAATTGCCCCTGCTGATTTGGTTTGTTGAGGTAATTGTGTGCAACTGCCTTTGCAGACCCAGGCATCGGGAGTTTTGAAATTTGCCTGTCTCGTTAAATTCGAGCTCGACTGAATTTGAAATGTACTTGGCACCCCCCTTGGTTTTGGCTGGGGCGGCGGAGACACAGGCGTTTGAACTTGAGCGCTATCCTGAACCTTGAGGGGTTGTGGGACGCTAGTAACCTCATTTTTTGGAGGCAGTGGCCGTTGCACCTGAACCTTGGGCTTTGCCGATGGTTGATTCGATTTGGGGTGCCTTGCTCCTGCTTCTGCAGTGCTAGCTTTAGAAGATGGGGAACGAGCAATAATTGGATTAAGTCTTGGCTTCGCTGCAACGAACGTCGCGCCGTTCTTTGATCCTTTCTTCGACGAATCACCTTCACCTTTAACGCCAAACATCTCACGTTTTAGTGTCTTCAGCGCGCTTTTCCAGTCGCTCATAGGTTCCCTCCCTCCAATTATTCAACGCGAATCAGACCCACGCACACAGGTGCATCGTCTGGCTGGAGACTCTCTTGTCTCTGGATCTGTTCTCGTTTTAGTCCCATGCGAGCCCGTAGTTTTTCAATTCGCCCCTGGGTCGCCTTAACCAGCGCACTACGACCATGCATTGCATGTTGAGCTCGGACGCTCTCAAGCGTTTGTAGTCGCTGGCTCATGTGCTGATCAATCCCATGCAACTGGAACATGAGTCGGTCAGCATTCTCATCTTGCTTGCGTTTCTTGGCTCGCTGATAAGATTCTTCAAGGTGAATTTCGAGTTCATCAAGGCATGCACTCGCCACCTCTGGTGAAACGCTGGTAGGAGCCTCAAGCCAGTCCCCACCATGTGTACGGGCCTGATTAATGAGGGTTTCAGATTGATCATCAGACAAAGGCACACGTGCAGAGAGCTCGCATACTGCGGATTGCAACCATTCCTCGTCGCGTACGCCACTGAAGGTCCAACGTCGGAGCGCAAACATGTAGTCTCCTGGCGCTACGCTCGTTTCGCTGGCAGCGATTTTTACGGACACCAAGGGATAGAAAGCTTCTTCCAGTTCATTCAAACGCTGACTGATGAAACGAATGAGAGGATGAAACTGATGAATGCTCTCAACTGACTTATTGCTGGCACTCGTCAGCTTATTTACAAATCGACATTGCCGGGGAAGCGCATTTCCCAATGATGTCTGTCCAATTAATCCCTTTCGACGACAGAAGTCATCCAAGTCTGCAGCCACATTTGCGGGCAACTGGATCAAGAAAGTGTTGTCCGTTTCATTTTGCTGAAAACGGTGACCGGCAACGTGCTGATTCAAGAAATCCTGAACATAAATAATCAGATCTCGCTCAGTCACGCGGCGTGAAAGCTCATCAGCAGCTTCTATCCGTTCAAGAACCAGACCACCGTGCGCCATCATCTGCGAGGCGTTCTTTTCCAGTTCTTCTTGCCGCTGGCGCACGTTTTCCAACGCCTGCGCTGCCCGCTGAATCTCAGCATCCTCCTGCTCAGGTGTCAGACGGCTCGTCAGCAACTTGGATTCCAGTTGCTTGATGGTCTCCCCTATGATGGGTTCCGGCTCGCCGAGTGCTTGCTCGAACACTTTCAGGCGGGTCAGCAAACGTCCGAAAATTCGCTCATCAATGGTCTCCTGATAGAAGAGATTCCAGATATGAATTACTTGTGCCTTTTGCCCCAAACGATCAATACGACCAATACGCTGCTCCACTCGCATCGGATTCCATGGCAGGTCGTAGTTGATCAGCAAGCGACTGAACTGCAAGTCGACACCTTCCGATGCCACCTCGGTAGCAACCAGAACTCTAAGATCCGAGCGCTCACGAAATTCGTTGATCAAGTCCTGCTTGGACTCAGACATGTCCCCCCACAACAAAAGACTAGGCATACCGAGAGACTTTAAGCGCTCACTCAAATATTTTGCAGTGACGCGGAACGAGGTGAATAAAATCACTTTTTCGTCCGGATTGTCTGCGAAGTAATCTTTGAGAACGGTTACCAGACGCAGCAACTTCGAATCAGATTGCTCCAGTTCGGCTGCATTCAGATTCCGTGGGCGGTGAGCTAATAAAAACTCTTTGAGGGACTCGCTGATATCGTCGAACTCGCCTTCATCGTCATTCTCTTCATACTCCTCAGCAACCTGTTCAGCCATATCCTCGACAAGCGAATCGTCATCGCCCAACCAGGCGCGAGCAAATGCCGCTGGGCAGCTGCACACCTGTCGTTGAGGGGTAGCCAACAGAAACCCATCTGAAATTCCTCTCCGCCAGGCATAGTCACGAGTGACTTCGGTCACGTACTCATAGAAAGCACGTTCAGCTTTTGTCATTGGCACCTTCTCCGGGTGCACTTCTCGCCGAGGACGCTCCATTTGAACGTCACGTTTTCTGGTTCGGGTAATAACGTGACCCAGCAAGTTGATTCGTTCCAGGCTGGCCGCCAACTCCGCCCGAAACGCTGGTTTGGAAAGATCCTCATCTGTTGGAGGAGTCTCAAGCAATGTGGCCAATTGGCGGGAGTTACGTAGCAAATCTGTTTCAGCTGCCCCCTTCACATAAGTCAGAATCTCGTCTGCGCTTGAGGAAGGATTGAGTGCTGCATCTCGGGCTGAAACCAATGGCTGATTCGCCATTAGCAGCTCCTGGAAGCTTGATGGATACTGGAAGTGTTCCGGGTCGCACAACTGCAGTAGATGGAACAGATCGTCGTTATGTAGATTGATCGGCGTCGCCGATAGAAGTACCCGCTGCTGCGATACCTTCTGCAGCATTTCACCCAAACGGTTTACCGAACTCTCTGGGTTGCGCATGTAATGAGCTTCGTCAAAAACAACGAGATCCACCAAAGGTTCTTCTTCGGCATGCTCATCGAGCAAATGGGCCAGTCGCACCCGGCCAGAAGCCTTCTTCGGCGGAGGTGTATCGCTTGGCCGCCAGCTCTTTGGTGGCCGCAACGTCTGGTAGCTCGCTATCCAAGCTTTCGGAGCGCCCATGCTGGATGAGTGCTCCAGTTCATCTACCAGCGTGCTTGCATCGACGATGAAGGCATCAATACCAAAACGAAGCTTCAGTTCATCACGCCATTTTTCACGTAATACCGCTGGGCAAACGATCAGCAGACGACGCATATCTTCACGTGCGCGCAATTCGGTCCAGATGATCCCTGCTTCAATCGTCTTACCCAAACCAACTTCGTCGGCAATCAATAAGCCGTCAGCCGGAGACTCCAACAAAGTCAGGAGTGGTTTGTATTGGTGAGCGTAGAAATCGGTATTCGTCACACCCATCGAGTAAACGAGGTTTGCCAAACGCCCCGAGAGGTGGACGTGAGTCAAACTACGTCGCAAATCAGCAGAACGACCGTACTTGCCGAGTTCGATCAACTCAAAACGATCCTTGGAAACAATGACATTCAGCTCTTCTAGCTGATCTTCCGCCACATAATCCTGAGTTCCGTCCTGCCACCGCACACCCAAATAGGGGATAGCACCTCTCTGGCGCATCTGGCCTGTCGTTACCCCAGTTTTTCCAGGGTTGTCGATGCGACGAACTTCCGTACCTTTCTCCCACGTCATCCGAAATCACTCCCCTATCAGCAGTGCCACAAATATATCCGCCTCTAAGCTCACCAGATGAGCCCTCTCTCTACCCGGACTATGTGATTTCTTTGGGTTTGATCATTTCATTCAGATTGATTGGTTTCGTCAGTACCTGCATACCCTGCGGTGTGCGGCCTGTCGAAAAGATCGAGGTCCAGAAGCTGGAAACCTGCTTTCCGCCGAAAAGCGTCTCGGAAAGTCCCGTGTCGGCCCACAGCGGCAGGTCCATCAAGTTCTGGATGAAAGTCTCTATGTTGAGCCAGACCTGATCCGGAAACGGTGTTTGGAACAAACGATCCTTAGGGTCTGGGTGTCCCAGATTGATGAAGTAATTCTTCGCCACCTGACCGACATATTCCAGCCAGTTGTAGATGATCTCTTCCTTACTCATCCGAAATGCCCGCAGGTGTTCGAGCTTGAATACTTCGCCCTTCTGTAGCTTGCTCTCGATCTTGTCTGTCCCCACGGAGGGATCAAACTTATCGACATAAACCTGCTTTGCAATAAGGTTCATCAGACGGAGAATTTGCCTCGATTCGATCATGCGCGGGTTTTCGTCCTCTTCCATGCGGTAATTGATCGGTGTCTTCAGCACTTCCTGATGGATGAAGAACGAATAGAACGTCTTCTCAACGGTGCTGTAGGAAAGCGGTGATTCCTTGCCGCGGCCCCCAAAATCGATGAAATCCCGGAGCTTGTTGTCTGGGCTTGAAGTCACGCTGTTACGCACTGCATCTAGGATGTAACGCTTGATTTCCCGCGACTGCCCCTTGAAATGGGTGACAAGATCGTGTTCCGAGAAGCTCAGATCATCCTCAGATCTACCCATCTCGCGCCGGTAGCGCTCGATCCGGTCCTGATAGAGCGAACTGCCCAGGTGGCGCTGTACCGATTTATCGAATGCCACCTGCTTTAGCGTGGTCCCCGCATTCGTGTTGGCAGTAATCAGGGTATCGGGGTTAGGGTCAATGAACACTCTCACCGGCAGGCGACGAACATTCAGCATGATCTGCGCGGCAGCCTTATGCTGCCCATCGAAAATGTGAATGGCACTTTTCCCGCCCTCACTCTTAATCCAGCCCAAGGGCACATGTAGCTGCGGGCGTTTCTGGTAGAACTCCTCGACCAACTTTGCAATGTTTGGCCCGATGGTGCGCGGATTTATATGATCGTCGTGTGCCAGATACTGAATCGGCAGCTCGGCAAAGAAATAACGAAAGCCGCTCAAGTCGTCCTTGTAAATTGGCACGCTGCGTAGCGCAATGTCATTCAGCGCGCTGAAGCTATAGGTAATCTGGTCATTCTCGATCTTGAACCCAAGTTGATGGTCGCCTCCCCCTGCTTGCGCCAGAATGTCCCCCAAATTCGGGCTTCTATTCTCGTTCTTCAGACTTTCTTTCAGTCGCTTGAAGCGATGTAGAACTCGCGCGACCTCTAGATTGGAGGCCTGCTTGGAACGATTGCAACTAGCATGAGCCAAAGCGAAATTCACGGGATCGTCCTTGCCTCCTACGCTTAGCGGAACCACGTGGTCAATGTCGATCTCATCCTTATGAACCTGCAGATCAACTGCCTGCTCGCAGATAAAACATTTACCCAGTTGAATGCCATGCAATTTTTCAATCAACTGCTTGCGCTCATCTGCTTTCAAACGCCCCAGATAAAGTGATGCCATTGCGTTTCCCTGAATTCTAAGAATGTTTTCCGTTTATGAATCCGAACTGCTAAATGCGCCTTCTTTAACGCGCCAGACCACTGGAATTCGTTGATCGCTTCGAATTTTGTTGGCAGGGTCCTTGATACGGGCGGAGATCTCACCGTTGCCATCACTTGTTAGCACAACGCGATAAAGCCATGCTTTTTCACCCAGGTCGCCAAGCACCCGAAACTCGTTATCTGTCATGAAGTAATCACTACCAGAGACGGTTGTAGTTTTCACTTCGATATAGCGCTCTTCGCCTGGCCAAGTCGAGGCAATGTCATATCCACAACCAACATCGCTAACCGCTTTTAACTCCACAAAATCCTTGGGCACTGGGCAGCCACACTCGTGCAGGCGTTGCAGTTCATCAATAAAAACCAATTGCTCGCCCTGACGGCCGGTCGCCGCATTGCGATCTAACTGTTCCAATAACTCATCTGCGCTTGTCGTCCGACGACGCTTGCTTGCACCTGCGCCAGCCCCACTCTCACCTTCCTCACTAGGCGAATTGATTTCGGGCGCGAGCGCCGCTTCAGTTGCGCTGGGCTCGTTGAAATACAAGTCCAAAATTCGAGGCAAGTTTTCTAGTTCAAGCGAAATACGCAGCAAAGGGTTAGCCGGTGATGGATTTAAAAAGGGAGCTGCATTGCCGAGTAAGCTTGCCGCGACACCCTCGTCTGGCCGGATGGACTCTTTATCCACCTTGGCCAAGCCATTCATCAGCGCATCCAGACTCCGTCCATCAAGCGTTCTCTTGCGCAGATAAACACTCAGTTTTTCCTTATTCATCCGCAAGGCAAGTTGAGCGTTCTTGCGCTGCGAAAACGTAAATATCCATGTGGGAGACGTATTCTCGTGGCCCGAGTCGTTCGTCAACCGACCACCGTAGCCCTCTTCAATAAGCTGCACCGCAGCCCAGACCTTGGCCCCCACATTGTCTAACTGGCGTTTTTTGACCGTTTGAAGCACTGCCATATCCTCCTTCAATTGATTGCTTTGGCGTTCTCAAAAAACGCCCACGCCACGCGGTAGTCCGCTTCGCGGTTAGCGAGGGCGAAGGGAGCGATGTATTGGCGTTGTTTGAGGTATTTGCCGGTGGGCAGGGTGTCGTCTTCGACCCATTGAGTGACGACGGTGCCGTCGGGCACCATCCACTGGCCGTCTTTGTAGAGGTCTTCCCAACCGAAAGTGCCTTCGCGTACTTTGCCGTCCGGGGTTTCGATGCGGCATTTCGGGGTGGTGCGGCTCCCTTTTCGGGGTAGGCCAACACCGGGAAGTCCTTTGTTGATGGTGAAGACAATGCGGCCGTGAATGTCGTACCAAGTATCGCGTTCGTATTGCTGCATCACTGCAAACTGAACGCGGTAGATCAGGATCAGCTCTTCGAGGGTGAGGCCCAAGGCCTGTGCCACCAGCACGTCGATTTCGACCAGCGCCATGCGGCGGGCGTAGTCGGTGCGCAACGCACAGTGGCGCTGCCATTCCGGCGTTAGATTGGCGAAGAAATCCTGCGACAGGCGCGGGTTGCCAAGCTGGCACCAGCTTTGCAAAGCAAAGTCGGAATTGAAGACTTCTGACCAGAGCGGGGCGTAATGCGTGGTGAGGCAATTCAACACCAAGGCACGGGCTGAAATTGCCTTACTGCTCACAAAAGGCAAACGAGAAAATGTTGAGTCGTAGAGGTCGCCAAGCCCGGTGGACTTAACAAAAAAATCAGCAACAATTGAGGAGCAGACCCCCTCTATCGCCATCAAATCGTCATAACTTCGGTATGTAATCGATAATACCGTGTGGACATGCGCCGCACCAGGAGGCGCAATAGATGGGGTCAGGGTACGTTCCAACGACGGATTAATTCTACGGCGATGTACATGCCTGAAATACTCTGTTATCCGCCTGGCCGGCATAAGACGCTGAACGCTAACCAGCTGTCCGTGCTCATGCAGGTGGGTCATTTGTTCATCTGCTGTGAGTTGATCCCAAGGTAGCGTTATTGTTTGTGTCTCGCGCCAACTTACGGTCGGGGTGCGCCGGGTGTATTCATCACGGTCTGCCATTGGACGATAGTTAGTGCGCGGCAAGTAGCCATCTGGAATGGTTTCAAGGTCAATTAAATCGTATGCCCTATTTGTCTCACTGACGCGCTTTGGCGTCTGCTTATATGGGCTGGCCAAATATATGTGCGGCCCGGAAATCACCCAGTCTGCCGGACTGGTGACGAAACCGTTGTCGCCCACCGTACGGCGAATAATGGTGCCTTCGCGCTGTGCGTAGGTTTCATCAAACATAACGGTTGAGCAGTAGCTGTGACCCAGGTCGGCAAAACGACGCGGATGGACGGCTAGCTTGGTAAGCACGCTGCTCAATGCACCGGTGTGCAGAGCAGGCAAGCGAGCGCGGCGGGGCGAGACCCCGTCGTCATCGTAGAGCTGAGCGAAAATTTTGAGTTGATCGCTTGCGATACGCACGATGCGGTCAGAATGGCCCGACATATTCCATTGACCATCCTCGGTTTTGTAGCCGCCAACCTGGCCACTGCCATCATGTTGGAAGCACTCATCAATCGTGATTGGATTAAATAAATTTGCGAGCTGGTCAAACTCCGGCGCGGACTGCTTGCTGCTATAGATGTTGATACTGAATTTTGTTTGATTGTGCACATCAGCAAATAGCTTTGTCTCGTTAATGAACTGTAAGTGAGCTCTTAGCCTTGAATAAACCGCCTCGCGCAGCGCACCTCCCTTAGGGTCGTCATAAGGGCCTTCAGGGTGCAAATAGCCAGCCACACCCTGCGAGCCAAGGAGCATCCAGCCCAGCGGCATGAAGCATTTGTAGAGATTGGTCTGACTACCTTTGAGTAGCGGGTAATTCTGTGTGCCGTTTAGAAAACTCAGTGTCGCGTCAGCCTCTTCCAGCTCTGCCGTCCATTCGCCCTTTAGGCGCGGAAATTCGTCAAAGGCTTTGGCACGTTCGCGGGTCAAGTCCATCGCGGAGAATTTGCGAATTGCAAACAATGGCTTGGCTTCACCAAGAATACCGGATTCGTTCCACTCCACCTTCAGCCAAGGCGGATTCCCCAGCACCAGATCGAAGCCACCGCGCTGGCTGAATACATCAGCAAATGTCAGCTCCCAGTGCATGAAGCGGCGGCTGGCAGCGATGGCTTCTACGGTGGCGATACGCGGAAAGTGTTCGCGCAGCTTTTTGATGCGCAACTGGCCGTATTTGTCGTGCAGGCTGGGCTGGGCGACGGCGGTACTGAGCACGGGCTGAACGGCACCGAACATATCGTTCTGGATTTCGGGCACCAGCTGTTGTGGTTCCGGCGCGGAGCTGAAGTCGAAACCTCCTTGCGGGGCGAGATCGACAATGTTGCCTTCGAGAATCGCTCCGATTTCCATCCACCATTGTTCTCGCATCGGCAAGGTGCTGCTGCCTTGTATCGGCCAGAACCACAGGGCGCACCAGTAGTCCATGACCAACTTCAGTCGACGGTAAGGGGTGGCTAGGTCGCCATCATCGTTGACCAGGCCTTTTTTGCGGGTTTCCTCTTTTTGGGAACGCGGCGTGGCCGAAGCCTCCGAGTCCTTAGCGGGCCAGACAACCAGCGGGTCTTCGGTGGCGGCTCGGTCGCGGATCAGGGCGTCAACATGCTCGCGCCACAGTGCGTCGATCTTGTCGCTGAGCTGCTGCAGGCGGACAATTTCGTGGTGTTCCAGGGGTTTGATCCACTCCTTGCGCCAGGCCTTGAGGCGTTCGAAGTCCGCCGGGTACAGCGTTTTGGCAACCTTGTCGGTGTAGTTCGCCATGCCGGGGTCAGGCAGGAGGAAGTGAAAAACCTCGTCTTTTTCGCGTTGACCGTAGGATTTTGTAGTTTTGGGGTCAAGGCGGCGCGGGGCTTCGTCGTACCACTTGGGATTGGCGTTTTTGATGAGACGCTGGGCGGGCCAGACTTCGCGGCGCGCACCGATAAGGCTGTTGCCGTTAAAGAGTTGATAACCAAACCAAGGCACCCGGGCGGGACGCGGCGGAATGGGATTGCCGTCGGCGTCTTCGGTCGGCTCGCCATAAATGGCGTTGAGCCAGAGCGAGACTTCGGCCAACTCGACGGCGACGGGGTTCAAGTCGACGCCGAATACATTGCGGTCGGCAATGTACATGCGCACTTTTTGCAGCTCGTAGGCGTAGCGCTCGTGCGGAATCCGTTCTTTGAGTTCCTGCTGCTTGAGTTCGAGATATTTCTCTGAAAGCTGGTTGACCGCTTCGTTCAAGAAGGCCGCGCTGCCCATAGCGGGCTCGACCACTGTGAGGGTCAGGATGTCGTCGGCGGTTTTGTCTTTGAGCAGTTCTTTGAGCGCGTATTTCACCAGACAGCGGGTGAGCACCTGCGGGGTGTAGTAGCTGGCGCTCTTTTGCCGGTCGCGCCCGGCCAGGCGGTAGATGAAGCTGCCTTTGTCGTATTTGCGGAGCTTGGCGTGGCCGTTGTCATCAGTCTCGTAGACCATTTCGCCGGGTTTGTAGCCGTCAATCTTTAGGCGGCTTTCGGCGACAAACCAGGCATTGTCCAGCACGTCGGTGCTGGCGGTCACTGTGGTGTCGTTGCTCTCGTCACCATCACCCTCTTCTTGATCGCCCTCGCCTTCGTCATTGCTGGCTGCAGCCTTCGTTTTCTTGGCTTCGGGCTGCACTTCGTAAAGGTTTTCGGCGGCGAAAAAGCCCCGGTAAGACAGCAAGGCCTCGTACACCGCACCCAACTGGTTGATGGAGAGCAACTGGTAACTGACCCGGCCTGGCCGCCCTCCCTTGCGCGGTTTGCTGACCGACATGCTTTTGATGACGGCCTGCCAGATGTAGTTAGGAAAAACGACCTTGTTCAGTAGCGGTGTGGCGCTGGCATCGAACAGGCGGCTATCGAGTGGCGAGAGCGAAAAGGTGTCGCGGGCGCCCTGTGTACCCTGATTCAAGTGCAGATTGACCGAGGTGCCACAGCCATCGGCGACCAAGGTAAACAGGCGGCGCAGCGTGGTGTCGAAATAGGTGCCTTCGCGGGCGTGTGGCGTGTTGAGCGCGACGTTTTCCAGCTCGCGGAGAGATTCGAGGCTGTAACCTTTGAGGTAGATCTCACTTTTCTGAATCGGCACATAACCTAACTCGGGCCGCGCTTCGATGTAGAACATGAACAGCATGCGATAAACGAGGCGCAGACATTCGAGGCTCAGCTGCTCAGCATCGAGCGCATCTTTGCCGGAATAGAAACCCTTGCCCTGGTCTGCCGCGAGTTGGCGGAGTTGGTTGGCGGCTTCGTTGCCCAATAGCTCGATGGCAGAGCGCAGGGCGTATTTGAGGTCTTCGGATACGCCAAAGGCGTGTTTGTGGGCGTTTTCGTCCAGGCCTTCGAGCAGACTGGCGCTGCCGGCGGCAGGCGCGAGGCTGTTGTGATGCAGCAGCGCCGCGGCGGCTTGCAGCGTGGCGCTGTCTTTGCGATCTAGAATTTCGCTCCAGTCAAAACGCAGCACGCGGTTGTTGGGCCACTTGAAGCGGTCTAGCAGTAGCCATTGGTTCAACCCGGCGAGGATGATGTAGCGTGGCGGCTGATCGGCTCCGAAGAAGGCTTCGGAGATAACCTCGGCCATGCTCATGCCCTTGAATGCGGGGGGCACGGGAATACCTTCGTAGTGG
>Ga0316604_10000615_pt1 | contig 40510 bp, 36 predicted proteins | sample OWC_soil_day20_C_FD_207650 | JGI IMG/M metagenome (GOLD analysis project Ga0316604, IMG submission 207650) | Wetland soil microbial communities from Old Woman Creek delta, Ohio, United States - OWC_soil_day20_CT | ecosystem: Environmental > Terrestrial > Soil > Wetlands | place: USA: Ohio...
TTTTCCTTTTGGCAAAGTAGGATCGGGTATTTTTTTTACTTCGGGTTGTATTACGCGGCGATTAGCGGTAACGATTTCCACCTTCTGCTGCATGCTTTTCCTGCCGACAATTCCTACCGCCAACATAGTCCCCTTCGTTTCCGCCACAAGCATTACGGGAAATTCCCGGCTATTCTTAAACTTAAAATCTAAAACTCCGTAATAAACGGTAGCGTCGCGTCCAAGTGCCACATATCCAAGCGGTTTTGAGTGATTGGTGCGTTCCACAATCGTCATATTTCCGAGCAAAGCCGCATTGTACAAGGTGGAAGAAACCTGACAAACCCCACCGCCTACACCGGGAACATATTCCCCATTAATAATTTCCATAGCATCTTTAAACCCGAATTTTTTTTCGCGCGGCCCGACGACATCATTAAAAGAGAATACTTGTCCGGGGTTTAGAATATAGCCATTCAGTTTGCTTGCCGCAAGTCTCACATTCGCGGAACGCTCGACATCGCCTGCGGTAAAGTAAGTAACAAAACTGGCCAGGATGGTGTCCAACCCGTCCGCTTGCATACCGGCACGCGATACTTCAGGATACAGGAGCATAACAGGCAACGGCTGCCGTTCTACCGGGTATTCCAGGGCGGCTAACACCTGCTTTTTTACAATGTCAACCTCAAGGCGCTGCCCGATTTCTTCTGCAATAACTTCTCCCGTCAATATACTTATCGTAGCATTTTTAGGCTCACGATCAATACTCCGTCGCCACCTGTCAACTAACGCCTCCAGCTTGGCCTCATTGTAAATCATGCGCCCCTTAACATTATACCCCTTAACAGCCGCCAGTCCAATGTTCCACGACCGTTCCACCCATGAACCGGACCGCCCAAAACCCCGGATTTCATCAGCAGTTGCCTCACTATCTAGCGCAAAATCAATATCGGCAGCCTCCACACTATACAATTGATCCCCATAATAAAACTCTGCATTTTGTCCTATATGCTCTTGTTGCCATTCCGATATAAGAGCAACAAGTTCCCCCCCGGATTTCCCTCCGACCGGAATACCTTCAAACGAAACACCGGCATAAACTTCCTGCTGGTACAGGTAACGGACGCAAAGCGCCCCAACGGCAGCAGCAACGATAGCGATCACCGCTATGATAAGCCACCGCTTCTTATTCATACCTTTTCTTCTCTTTGTCGAAAAATCTCGTAAAGCAATAGCGAACACGCCACCGAGGCGTTAAGCGAAGATACTTTTCCCACCATAGGTATTTTAACCAAAAAGTCGCAGGCTTCCTTGGTCAAACGGCTCAAGCCCCTTCCTTCACTGCCTACCACTAAAAGCACCGGTCCTTTAAGGTCGGCCTGATAGTAGCTTTTTTGTCCGTCCATATCCGCGCCAATCACCCATAAGCCTGCCTTTTTCAAGCGTTCAAGAGTCTGGGCGACGTTTCCAATCCGAGCCACCGGTACATATTCCACCGCCCCGGCTGAAGTCTTGGCTACCGTAGCGGACAACGGGCAACTGCGTCGTTTGGGAATCAAGACACCATGTACTCCGGCCGCTTCCGCAGTTCTCAGGATTGCGCCCACATTGTGCGGATCTTCAATTTCATCCAACAGTACAAGGAACGGCGGCTCGCCTTGCTGCTTTGCCTTCGCTAATATATCTTCCAGTTCAACATACGCGACCGGTGCAACCATAGCCACGACCCCTTGGTGCCGAACCCCCTCGGCCAAGCTGTCCAGCTTGCCCTGCTCCACTTCCTGAACCACCAAACCTTTGGCTCTAGCCAACCCCACAATTTCTTTCAGTGATCCCTGCCGTTCCCCTTTAGACACCAACAGCTTGTTAATTGTCCTGCCACCTTTAAGCGCTTCCATAACACTATTTCGTCCCGCAACATAATCATCGGCCATACGGCACCTCCTAGTAAGGTTCATTGTTATTTTTTGCGTTATTTTTTAATTTATATGCACCGTTCGACAGTATACGACTGAATCCATAGAGTAAGAAAACCGGGGTTATCCCCGGTTTATATCCCCTTGTTTAAAGAAGCCAACCGGCCACAGGTTAATGCTCCTTCACTGCAATAATTATCGGTCACACAGGTTGGTCCCGCTTTTTTAAACAATACTGGGGCAACTTTTTGCACCTCAGCCAACATTTGATTCGCCATCTGGCGAATTTCCCATTGGGCCCGGGCGCAACAACGCAACGCAAAAAAGTTATGTAAGGACCTGGCATTCATTGTCACCACAATTTTCGTCTCCGTAGCATTTGCCAGGCAATAGCGGGCGTCTTCCTGATGTACTCCGAGTTCGATCAATTCATCATACGTATTTCGAATATTCTCCATCAAAGCGTTAAATTTTTCAGTTGCTTCCGGTTTTGCCGCAATCGAAGGAGGTACTATGTATTCAAAGTCGTGCTCCTTGACATATCGCTGCGACTGCTGCGAATACGAAGCAATGCGGTGACGCACCAGTTGGTGGGAAAGTGTTCTTGACACACCTTCTATAGCAAACGTAAAGCTCACATGTTCTATCGTCGACAAATGCCCAGTAGTTACGATTCGATCCAACAACGTGGCAATTTGCTTTTCCGACATAGTCTCCGTCAATTCCTCAGCCCCTGCAGAGGAATAGCATAGCCGTGCGGCGGCAGCAGCCACGCGTTCCGGCTCCGGCGTATGACTCAATAATTTTACTTTCATCTATTTTCACCCTTATTATCGTCATTATTTTTTAATTTCCGGGAAATATGGATAAAACATTGTTCCGCAATGTCGTTTATTCGTTCCTGCTTACCCTCCAGGAACAAATAACCCAACAATGCTTCAAATCCTGTGCTGGAACGATAATCTGCGACAGAGGCACTCTTTGGCACACTGGATTTCGCATTACGGCCCTTGCGGATAATCTCCATTTCCTGCTCCGTCAGGTCTTTCTCCATTTGGCGAAGTGCATACGCCTGAAACGTCGCCGAAACCATTTTTGCCCCATAACTATGCAATATCCGCACTTTATTCTGCTCATAGCTCAACAACCGGTTTCGTACATACAAATTGAAAACCGCGTCACCAATATAAGCCAGCACAAGAGGCGGCAAACGTTCCGGCTTTATTTCCTTCCCCTTGGCTGAGGGGTTTCCTTCGTTGATCTGCTCCAGTGTCTTATGCATTGCCCATTCAAATTGGTCAAATTTCACCGTTTTTTCCACCTTGCTCCTTGCGGCGAATCCTCGATAACATACCCTAATTCACCTAAACTATCCCGTATAGCATCTGCCTCAGCCCAGTCCTTTCTTTTTCTAGCATCCTGGCGCAGAGAAACGATAATATCGAGAAGTTTACCGACTTCTTCCTGATTTGTATCAGCCGGGGAATTTTCCCGGCTAACAGGTTTTGCCACGCCTTCGAAGGACAAGCCCAGTACATCCGCAAGCTCCCGGTAAATGCTTGCGACTTTAGCAAGAATTTCGTCGTCACAGGCAAATTTCCCTGCCATTGCACCACTATAAAATATATTAATCTCCCGGGACAAACCAAAGAGTACGCTTACCGCCAAAGCCGTGTTAAAGTCGTCATCCATCGCTGCCGAAAACTCTTCTCTGGCTTTTTCCGCTGCATTCAAAAGCGTTTGATTTTCCACTCCCGGCCCTTTTTTAAGTTCTGCCGCCTCCAAATATTTTAAGTTCGCCGCCGCACCGGACAGCCGCCCCAGACTGCGAACAGCCTCCGCTAGCTGATCATCACTAAAGTTTAACGGACTACGATAATGGGTTGACAGGATAAAGAACCGGACAACCTCTGCCGGATACTGCTCTAAAATGTCTTTTACCAAGAAAAAGTTTCCTAATGATTTGCTCATTTTTTCTTCGTTCATGGTAATAAATCCGTTATGCAGCCAATACCGGACAAAAGGAGCTTTCCCAGTACAGCCTTCCGACTGGGCAATTTCGTTTTCGTGATGCGGAAAGATCAAATCACTGCCGCCACCATGAAAATCAAACTCTTCACCCAGATACTTAAGCGACATGGCAGAACATTCAATATGCCAGCCCGGGCGTCCTTCTCCCCAAGGACTGGACCATGAAGGTTCACCAGGTTTTGCTTTTTTCCAAAGGGCAAAATCCATCGGGTGATTTTTTCTTTCGTCCACTTCTACCCTGGCTCCAGCTTTCATGTCTTCCAGCCCGCGCCCGCTAAGCTTACCATACTCCTCAAAAGCGCCGACGCTGTAATATACATCTCCGTCTATCTCATAGGCAAAGCCTTTTTCTATTAACTTCTTCACCATATCAATAATCTCAGGCATATGTTCGGATACGCGAGGATAGTGATACGCCCGGCGAATGTTCAACCTATCCATTACTTCGAAATACGCGGCAATATACCTGTCGGCAATTTCCTTCCAACTCACGCCTTCCGTACCGGCAGTCTTAATAATTTTGTCATCAACATCAGTAAAATTCTGCACATGCTCGACCTGATATCCCTTATATTCAAGATATCGCCGGATAACATCCCACGTCACAGGCGGTCTGGCATTTCCGATGTGAGGATGATTATAGGGAGTTACCCCGCAAACATATATTTTTACTTTTCCCGGCTCGATTGGCTTAAATTCTTCTTTCTTCTTACTCAGACTGTTGTATACTCTTATCGCCATTTTGCTTCAACTCCCCTTCTAATTCGATAACACGACGTTCGAGTCTATTGATATGACGCTGCATACATCTAAGCATTTCTCCTTCAGGATCAGGGAGAAGATCATGCGCCAAGTCCACTTCAGCACGACCATCCGTAAGTTTTGTACCATCCTTGACAACAACTTTTCCAGGTATGCCCACAACAGTAGAATTAGGCGGAACCTCACTTAGCACTACCGAGCCTGCCCCAATCTTGGAGTTATCGCCAACCCGGAAAGAGCCAAGCACTTTTGCCCCGGTAGCTATAACCACATTATTGCCGATGGTAGGGTGTCTTTTTCCTTTTTCTTTGCCTGTGCCGCCTAAGGTGACCCCCTGATAGAGAGTAACATTGCTGCCTATCTCAGCGGTCTCGCCGATTACTACGCCCATCCCATGGTCAATAAACAATCCTTCCCCCACAGTTGCTCCCGGATGAATTTCAATTCCGGTTAAAAGCCGGGCAATATTGGATATCAGGCGCGGCAAGAGAATCCAGCCACGTTTATACAGGCGGTGCGCCAGCCGATGGAACCATATGACATGGAGTCCCGGATAACAACATAGAACCTCTATTACACTTTTAGCTGCGGGGTCACGATCAAATATAACCTGAATATCTCTTTTTATACCCTCAAACACATGCATCCCTCCCATCTTATTTTACATACAAAAAGCCACCGTCTGCATCAGAGACGGTGGCCCGTGGTTCCACTCTGTTTAGGTGTAAACACCTCACTTATGGGGCTTTCACCCCGGCCTTGTAACGGCGGCTGCCGGAAGGATTTACTAAACTTCAACCCCTCTGCTCCCGGGTGCATTTCAGCGGGCCTTACCCAGCATCGTTTTCAGCCAATGACGATACCTCTCTGAAGGGCGACTTACGCTTACTTCTCCCGTTCCTCGCAGTTCTTTTTTATTGACGTTTTTTACCGTAGTTTTATTGTACTCATTGACAAGCACTGCTGTCAATGAGCCATTAAGCATTAGCCAAGCCGACCAGCCGTTCTAATACCTTTTCTTTACCCAGGAGCACGATGATTTTCGGTAGATCCGGCCCGTGCATCTGTCCGGTTAACGCAACCCGGATGGGCATGTATACTTTTTTCCCGCCCAGTTTCATTTCCTTCGTCACGCTCTTAAGAATGGCCTGTACAGCCGCTTCTTCCAATGTGTCGAGCGCTTCCAATTTCGCCCTGAAATCAGCCATAACGCGGGGAACATCTGCATCCTGCAAAACCTCTCCGGCTTCCTGATTTTCCAAAGTAACCGTATCTGCAAAGAAGATAGCCGCATGATCTACCACTTGAGCGGCGTAACTTATATAATCCTGAACCGTTGCCACTACCGCCGTTAACCATTTTTTTTGTTCACCGATTACCGGCAAAGCAACAAATCCCGCTTGTTCCAAGTGAGGCAGCGCAAGCTCCAGAACGCTTTCCGGACTGGCTTTCCGTATGTAATGAGCATTAATCCAGTTGAGTTTATCCAGGTCAAAAACGGCCGGATTTTTAGCCACACGGTCCATGGAAAACTCATTGATTAATTCTTCCGGCGAAAAAATTTCTTGTTCGCCATTTGGTGACCAGCCCAAAAGTGCCAGAAAATTAACTAAGGCTTCCGGCAGGTAGCCACGATTACGATACTGCTCGACCGAGGTCGCTCCATGACGTTTACTCATTTTTGTTCGGTCACTCCCTAAAATAAGGGAAATATGGCCAAACTCCGGAATAGCCAGCCCTAGCGCCTCATAAAGCAAAACTTGGCGCGGCGTATTAGATAGATGTTCTTCTGCCCGAATAACGTGAGTAATATGCATCAGGGCATCGTCCAGCACCACCGCATAATTATAAACCGGAATTCCGTCGGACTTAACAATAACAAAATCCCCAATACCGACTGATTCAAAAGTCACCGTGCCGCGTACAAGATCATTAATAACAATATCTTTATTCTCCGGCACTCGAAACCGAACGACGGGTTTACGTCCTTCCGCCGCAAAACGTTCCTTGTCAGCCTCAGTTATATGACGACAACGCCCCGAATAGCGAGGAGTTTCCCCCTTCGCCATAGCCTGTTCGCGTTCCTTCTCGAGCTCTTCTTCGCTGCAATAACACAAGTACGCCTTGCCGCTTTCCAATAACTTGTCGGTATATTGCCGATATAACGGCAAACGTTCCGTCTGGCGATACGGCCCGTATTCGCCACCGACGTCAATGCCTTCATCCCAGTTGATTCCCAGCCATTTAAGCGCATCTTTAATATTTTCTTCCGATTCTCTGGAAGAACGTTCTAAATCGGTGTCCTCAATCCGTAAAATCAGTTTCCCGCCATATTTCCGGGCCAACAGCCAGTTAAATAAGGCCGAACGTGCACCACCGATATGAAAGGGGCCGGTAGGACTAGGTGCAAACCGTACCCGAATCTGTTGATTATCCATATACTTTTCCCCCTTAAGACTCCACAACACGCTATCTTCTGCTATTTTAATCTATAATGGAAGATTTCGCAAACCCAAAGTTAACAGCAAAAAGACAGAAGCACTTGCCGCAAGAGCAAGTGCTACTGGTTATACACCTTTAAGAGAAATAGCCCATTGACAATATCCGGCACAACTACCGTAGTATTTTCGTTACTAATTCCAGCTACCGCTTTCGCTCCGTCACCAAAAAACAGAACCCTCCACACGACTCGATGATTTTGCGTTAACACTCCCTGCAAAGTGCCATCCTCAAGACGAGATAAGCTAATATCAAACGCAAACCCCGACGCTTCAACCGCTCCCGGGTAACTAAAGGCCAAAAACATCCACAACATTAGAAAAAGCCTGTACATACTATCCCCTCCCGAATCATTCGAGTTACAGCTATTATGTACCAGACTGTCGTATTTATGCATTTCCATTACAATCCAGGTATGATCGTAACAACCGCCTGCGCGGCAATTCCTTCTCCCCGCCCGGTAAAACCTAGACGTTCGGTTGTCGTTGCCTTAATATTGACTTGCTGTGTTTCTATCCCCAGCACTCCGGCAATATTGGCGTTCATTTCCGAAATATAAGCTGCCAGTTTGGGCTTCTCGGCAATTACCACGGCATCTACATTGCCGGTAGTCCAACCCTTTTCTACTAAAAGCTGATGGACTACCGCCAACAAGGCCAGGCTTGAGGCCCCCTTATAATGTTCATCGGTATCCGGAAAATGACGCCCAATATCCCCCAGCGCAGCGGCTCCTAATAATGCATCCATCACCGCATGAATCAGAACATCGGCGTCAGAATGTCCCTCCAACCCCAGAACATACGGAACTTCCACCCCACCCAGAATGAGCCGGCGTCCCTTTGTCAATTGATGCACATCATACCCAGTACCCACTCGTACCAATGGTTTGTCCCCCTTACGTATCAAGGCTTCCGCCACTAGCAAATCCTCAGGCGTAGTAATCTTCAAATTTTCATAGCTTCCGGTTACCACTTTTACTTGGACCCCGATCCGTTCTAGCAAAGAAGCATCGTCAGTCCCCAAAAAGCCATCCTGTTCGGCCCGCTCGTATGCTTCTTTGAGAAGCGATGATTCAAACACTTGCGGCGTCTGAATCGCCCATAACTTGCCTCTTTCCAAAGTCGTTGCGACCACTCCATCGGCTACGCTTTTTATTGTATCCTTAACCGGAACCGCCAATACAGCCGCCCGATGACTCCGGGCCGCTTCTATCACTCGCCTGACAGCATCAGAAGACACTAGCGGCCTGGCACCGTCGTGCACCAAAGTCAATGCGGAAGCTTCCGGGACAACGGTAAGGGCGTTGGCAATCGAGTGCTGCCTTTCATGACCTCCCGTCACCACCTGCCAGTGTTTCTTTAGCCTCATTTGCTCAAGTATAGTACTGGCCGACCGTTCTTCTCCCGAGGCTACCACCACAATAAGGCTCTCTACCTCGGGACATGACGCTATCGCTTCGACACTGGCCTCTAAAACCGGCCGGTATCCTAAAGTAAGAAACACTTTATTGCAGCCCTTACCCATCCTCTTGCCGCTGCCGGCGGCGGCTATAATCGCTGTTACCATCTATCTTCAGCTCTCCTTTTCTCACTGATATATCAGGCACTGAAATTTTTCCCCTCAGCCTTCGAATATCTTGCTGTCAATGTTGCTTTTACAAATTCTATCAAAAGATACTTTTTACCTGCCTTTTGACTTCACCAGGCTACGGTCTTAGCATTTCTGTTTCCATTGTGCCGGTAATATAACACCCGATTTTCTGATGCAAGGTAACTATAATTTAGGAGGTCTCCTCAGCTTCTTAACAAAAAGTCTGGTTGCCACCAGGGAAGATACAAAAGAATAAACATTATTTACAAGAAAAGTGCCTACAAACTAAGTTTGCAGGCACTTTTTATTCCGTTTCTTTGTAATAAGAGCAACTACAGAGCTTTAGGCTTTGCAAAAATCATTCGGCCCGCCGCCGTCTGAAGCACACTTGTTACCAGTACCCCGATGGTTTCACCGATGTGTCTCTTGCCGCCGTCTACGACAATCATAGTCCCGTCATCCAAATAGGCCACACCCTGTCCTAATTCCTTGCCGTCCTTGACCACATGCACTACCATTTCTTCTCCCGGCAGCACAACCGGTTTCACGGCATTCGCCAATTCATTGATATTTAAAACGGGAACCCCTTGCAATTCCGCTACTTTATTCAAGTTATAGTCATTGGTTATAATTTTCCCCTGAATCACCTGACCTAACTTAACCAGCTTAGAATCCACTTCTGCAATATCTTCAAAATCCCGGTTGTCAATCTTGACATACATGCCTAATTCTTTCTGAATTCGGTTTAATATATCAAGACCTCGACGCCCGCGATTCCGTTTCAGTACATCAGATGAATCCGCTATATGCTGTAGTTCCTCCAGCACAAATCCAGGTATTAACAGGATCCCCTCAATAAAACCGCATTGGCAGATATCAGCAATACGCCCGTCAATAATGACACTGGTATCCAAAATTTTGTATTGTCCACCACTGGCTGGTCTATCCTTTTGTTTTTCCTTGCTTATCCAAGGAACATGAGTAAATAATCCAAACAGTTCATCCCGTTTGCGAATGGCAACACTAATTCCAAGATATCCGAAAACAATGCTAATAATTACGGGAATATATGTACCAACAAAAGGTATCGGCAAGAAAGCTGATCCTAGCAAATTTGCAATAATAAGACCGATTGCTAATCCAAGCGAACCTGCTAATATATCATTCACCGGCATTTTATTTAACCGTGCTTCTCCCCAAAATGTAAATTGCCAAAGTTTCTTAACAAAAAAAGGTGCAACCAGATACCCTACTAACCCGCCAACTACCGCTCCAACGAAAAACGGTAAAATTGTGGCAATAGTTATCCCGAATATACCTACCCTTAGAAATTCTAGTTCAATAATCGCCGATAAGTTAGGCGTAACTCTATCGGCCGCCATCAACCCGCCGATAGCTGCAAGCGCAGTTATTGCGAAACGAAGTGTTTTATCCAGCAATATTTCACCTCCAATCGATTCTTTAAGTAAAATTATAAAATACTTTACCCTTTAAGACAAGCAACTCTGAGAATAAACGGTAAAAGGTTTTTACATTGGAAAAAGACCTGGTATGTACCAAGTCTCTCTGAGGCAATAACGCCGAATTGTTTTACCTGGCAAAACTCTATCCTTTCTCCAGCTTTTGGCTTGGAGATGGGTACGTTTCAATTGTCAGTAGTACTTTCGGCTAGAAGATCATCAATCCAAAGTTCAACGCTGCTTAAATCCTTATTACAAACCAAAACAAGTTCACTTACTAAAATCTGTTTGGCCGTATCAAGCAAACGCCGCTCTCCTGTAGACAGCTTTTTCCCCCGGTCCTGCAGCATCAAGGTCCTTACAACTTCCGCTACTTCATAAATATTACCACTTTTAATTTTAGATAAGTTTACGTTAAAACGCCTATTCCAATTAGCATTTGTCTGAATAGGAGCCGTGCGCAACACATCAATAACTCGTGGAACATCCGGTTCGCCAATTACCTCTCGCAGCCCAATACTGTCGGCATTTTTCATTGGGATCATTACTTTCATGCCGCCATACGGCATTGTCAGTATATAGTACTCCTGCCGTTGGCCCAGCACTTCGTGCTCTTCGACCGCCTCAATAACCCCAGCGCCGTGCATGGGGTAAACAACCTTATCCCCTATAGCTAACATTGCGGCACCCCCTATCAACATATCCAGTATAGCACAGCAAATTAGCTCTGTCAAAATTTAATATTCTATCATAGGCGTATTGGGGTTGTCAATTTATCTTTTTAAAAATTCAACTAAACTATCAAATTTATCTCCTCCATTGACAACCGCCATTTAGTGTTTATATAATAAGCCTAAAGTGAGGTGCTTCTCAATGTCCGATAATTGCTGCGATAACTTTCAGTCTGCTGTTGACGATTATCTAATTCGTCACCGTAGTGTACTTGATGTTATGACCAAATATCAAGAAACGGTTGCTAAAGTAAATCGTGCCATTGCCAAAGCAGTAACCGAGTGTGGTTGCATTCGTATCAACTCCGCCCGTCAGGCTCCGCCCGCACAGGCTTCGTACTGTGATCTGAAGCAATATATGTCTTCCCATTTGTCTGGCGAATTGTGCGAACAATGCAGGGAGGTCATTGAAAGCGAAATCGGTCATAGCATGTTCTATATGACAGCATTATGTACCTTGTTACATTTACGGGTTGATGATATAATGCGCAAAGAATGCAAAACGGTCACTACCTTAGGTTTTTTTAACCTAACCTGATATGTTAATTTTCCCCAATTTTATTAAAAAATACTCTATACTGCTGACATAAAATGTTCAGCAGTTTTTTTGTGCCGCTTCGGATCTGAATCGATACATAATCGCCTCTTCTACCGGACATGATACAAAAAACACCCATGCAAGGAGTTTGTTGCGTATGCTGAAACGTCGTTGGCTTATCCTTCTAGGTCTTGTCAGCATAATCACTGTCCTAAGCCTTTATGTTATACCGGTAAATTTTTTTTTTCATAAACAGGCACTTCCTGCCCCGGAGCTTAAAAAATATGCTTACTATCAAATTATTGACGAAGCCACCGGCCAAACCCTTATGTATGTGCCTATTGCTGTTTCCCTTGATGATGAACTGGTTTCTGAAACCAACAAACGGTACCAAATAATACGAATAGAAGAAAACCGAGCCTATGCTCGGTTTATCGAAGATATTGACATCAAAAAATATAGACCCATCCCAAATAACCCAAAATAAAAATAATAAATAATTGCAAAAGATTATATTTTCCTGTCAAGCAAAGTTTGTTCCCGCAGACGTTTTAAGACATCTTTTATGGTCTTGGCTCTAACTTCTCCAATCCCCTCGACTTCATCAAGTTCTTCAATACTAGCAGTATAAATACGTTTCAGTGTTTTAAAATACCCTACCAAATTTTCCATTACCGCCATTGGCAAACGAGGTATACGATTTAATAAACGATAGCCTCTAGGCGCAACAAGCACATCTATCGTATTGGGGGTAACTCCATACCCAAATATCCGGCAAACATTATAGGGATCGAGATTTTCCTCCGGCAATTCGGCAATTTGTTCCCGCACACTTTCATGGGTGGCCGCATCAGCGCTGACACAATAATCCTTTACCAGCAGCAGTACTTCGTCTTCCTTAGGCATTAATTCATCTACCTGCATACTGATTAACCGGCCTTCACTGCCCAGTTCAATAATACTGCGCCGAATTTCAGTGGCAATACGCCCAACTTGTTCCGCCCGAATCGCGGCCACAGCGACATCGCTCAGAGTAACCATATCCTCAAACTCTAAAGCACTCAACGTATTGAGGCCCCTCGCCAAAATAGACTGATATTTTTCCAGCGTCTGCAGTGCTTGATTTGCACGACTTAAAATTACAGTAATATCTTTTAGCGTATACTTTAAGTTCCCTAAGTATAGGGTAATAACATTACGCCTTTGTGAAATAGCAATAATAAGCACTCCGGTTTGCCGCGCCATTCGTTCCGCCGTGCGGTGGCGTGTCCCGGTCTCCATTGTGGCAATCGAAGCGTCAGGAACCAGTTGGGCATTTCCGTATAATATTTTCTTTGCATCGCCGGATAAAATTATTGCGCCATCCATTTTAGCCAATTCGTAAAATGCAGCTGGTGAAAAATCGCAGTTTATGGCAAATCCGCCGCTAACTGCTTCCAGAACTTTGGCTGAATCCCCTAAAACTACCAAGGCCCCGGTTTTTGCCCGTATAACATTTTCCAGACCATCCCGAAACATTGTCCCCGGAGCCAACGACTTCATGGTGCTAATAAAACGCGTATCCCATAGCTGTTCCTCCCTATTTTTAGTCATAATTCACCGCCTTTCATTCCTTGAAATCGCTGTCATCACGACATTTTTTTGTAAATTTCGACCCGTAGTACAAAATTACCTGCTATTTTTTTATATATTATCCATATAAATTATAAAATCAACAAACCAATGGCATACGAAAACCCCCTTCATAAACACGATACTGGTGTTTAATCAGAGGGTATCGCTCGCTCATACCCAAATCTTATTATGTATATTATTCCTGTTCAAAAAGATCCTTGCCGACACCACATAACGGACAAGCCCAGTCATCGGGAATATCTTCAAATTTGGTTCCTGGAGCTATGTCATGGTCAGGATCCCCTGCGGCTTCATCATATACATAACCGCAAACTGTACAAACCCATTTTGCCATCATAATCGCTCCTTTTCATAAATTCCAACTCTTGACTTTACTTCTATTGTACAGCATCATTTGACTGCGATGCAATAATTACACCATTAAAATTAATGGAAAAAGAGCCCGTAATGATCTACGCTACAGCCAGCATCCATCATTACATACCTATACGCAATCTTTCGACTACGCACAAGCATTACACAACAGATACCAGCCTTTGCTCGACTGTCAGAAGTCCCTGCCGAACCTACTGCAATCTCCCGACTGCAATAGACCCCTTTTAACGGTTTTCCGGGAAAACCACTCCGGCACCCCTGACAATCTTAGCTCGACCGGCACACATCCCTTTTGACCACACGACAACAGTTGGGCTGCCGTACAGCCTTACAAGACATATACCGATCTGCCCGCCGACTAATACCGAGCCCGTTAGACCCGGCACCACTCTTTGGCCGACCAATACCGAACCTTTCGATCCGATACCAGCCTTGGCTCGACCATTACGAACCCTTTACGTTTGTAGTATGGTCCATAAAAGAAGCCTTTATTCAAGATTGTTTAGCAAATTTTTTATATCTGTCGGACTATTTAAATTGCTAAGCATGGCATAGGATTCATCAAACAAGGCCAATTCCCGTTCTTCCATCAAACCTACATTAAGAGTGGCAAAAAGAGCAGTCATACGGTAGTTACCCTGTTCCAACAAAGCCCGTATCCGGGGCAGACACCGTTTGTGATACATCGCATGAAGAGGATGGTAGTGATTAGCGATAAACGGAACCAGCACATCGTATTCCTTTCTATTTTTTGCCATATACTCCACTACCTGCCCATTAAGGCAAGGCATGTCGCAAGCGGCAACAAAATTCCATTCCGTACGCGATGCAGAAATGCCAGCATGAATTCCGCCCAACGGCCCACAGCCTCGAAATAGGTCATGTACTACCCACACTCCCGGCACCAGAATGTTCCTTTCAACATTACTGACTACGATAAGCTGACTACATACCGGAGCCAGTACGTTTAGAGCCGTGTGCAACAAATCAGTTCCGTCCCACGGCAAGCTTGCCTTATCTCTGCCCATGCGTGTGCTTAGGCCCCCAGCCAAGATAATGCCCGTAAGCTCAGCGATCATTTTTCTCCCCCCTGGAAAAATTCACAAACTGCTGCCGCCGCCGCTTTGTTCATTCCCGGCACTGCCGCCAGTGCCTCGACGTCGGCAGCTTTTATCTTTGCCAAACTCCCGAAATGATCCCATAGCGCCTTGCGCCTTTTTGCACCTATGCCAGGAATATGGTCCAAAACCGATACCATATTCCTCCGCGAACGAAGTTTACGATGGTAACCGATCGCCGTTCGGTGGGCTTCGTCCCGAATTCGTTGCATAAGATAGAGGGCTTTGGAGTTGCGCGGCAATATTAGCGGTTCTGTAGTACCTTCACGAAAAATATGTTCAAATTCTTTAGCTAAACCAACTACAGGTACATCATTCAGCCCCGTTCCTCTTATCGCTTCCAGTGCCGAACTCAGCTGCCCTTTTCCGCCGTCAATGACAATAAGATCAGGAAGCGATCCACTTCTTTCCCGATAGCGCCGTGTTAATACTTCCTGCATGGACTTAAAATCATCGGGTTTCCCTTCCACCGTTGTCAGTTTATAACGCCTGTAGCCATCCTTATAAGGCATTCCCCCCTCAAAGACTACCATTGACGCTACTGTTTCGGCCCCTTGTATATGAGAAATATCAAAGCATTCGATCCGCTCGGGCGGAACCGCCAGACTCAGGTACTCTGCCAGCTCGGTTAGAGCTCCGCCGGTACGCTCGGCATCCGTTTCAAGACGGGCTGCTTGTTCTTTAAGTACTGTGGCGGCATTATCCATAGCCATAACCACTAAGTCCCTTTTAACACCCCGTTTCGGTATTTCTACGCTAACATGGCTCCCCTTGAGATTACTCATCCACCCTGTCAACAGCTCGCAGTCCGGTAATTCAACAGGCAACAATACTTCCCGCGGGACAAAGGTGGAACGGCTGTAATACTGCTTAATGAAAGCGGCTAGAATATCGGCCTCCGCCTCTTCCTCTCCGCCATTGACCATATAAAAATCGCGTCCTACCATTTTTCCGCTGCGCACAAAAAAGACTTGTACACAGCACCCAACAGCCGACCGGGCCATCCCAACAACATCCTGGTCACCGGCCCCGGTAACGATGTTCTGTTTTTCTATTACAGCCTCAACTGCAATAAGCTGATCTCTTATTCTAGCCGCTTGCTCAAACTCCATTTTTTCTGCGGCAACCGCCATCCTTTGCCGCAATTCTTTAGCCACCACATCACTTCGCCCTTCGAGAAACAAGCATATCGCCTTTATCATTTCCCCATATACTTGCGTGTCCACCTGGCCTGAGCACGGAGCCAGGCAACGCTTTATATGATATTGTAAGCACGGCCGTCCGCCTTCCAGAGAGCGGCAGCTTCGCAGAGGAAACAATCGTTTTAATAGCCGAAGTGTCTCGTGTACAGCTCCGGCATTGGTATACGGCCCAAAGTACTTAGCTCCATCTTTCAACACTTTTCTGGTTACTATCACAACCGGAAAAGGTTCATTGACTGTAACTTTTATATAGGGGAAACTTTTATCATCTTTTAAGCTTATGTTATATTTCGGGCGGTGTTTTTTTATCAAATTGCACTCTAGAATGAGCGCTTCCATTTCACTGCCGGTAATAATATATTCGAAATCAGCAATCCTAGCTACCATTGACTGTACTTTGACAGAATGATTACGGCTGGACTGAAAATAGGACCGTACCCGATTCTTTAAATTAATGGCCTTTCCCACATATATAATTCGCCCTTGGCTATCCTTCATGAGATAAACACCTGGTTTATCAGGCAAAAGAACCAGCTTTTCCTCTACGTCTCTGGTCATGTTTTCCTCCGTATTATAAATAACTATCAGTAAACCATCCGCCATCATAAATTCACCTAAATCACAGACACTATACGGGCATGGAATTGTATGATTTGTTTGCTTTGCTCATTCATTTGTATTATAATACATCATAGCACCAGCTATTAATAACTAATAGTAACTTATTTAAGATAATTGGAGGTCTATGTTATGTTTAAACGACTGCTCATCGCTAATAGAGGCGAAATAGCTGTCAGAGTTATACGCGCCTGTCAGGAACTTGGCATTGAAACTGTTGCTGTATATTCCGAAGCCGACGTTGACGCTTTGCATGTGCACCTGGCAGATGCCGCCTATCCCATCGGACCGGCTCCGGCTGAAAACAGCTATTTATATGGAGAAGCTATTATTGCCGCGGCACTCGCCTCACAGGCCGATGCCATTCATCCCGGTTATGGCTTTTTATCCGAGAACGCGGACTTTGCGGATATGGTCGTTCAGGCCGGCTTAGTTTTCGTAGGGCCCCGCGCCGATACCATTCGCAAAGTGGGCAACAAGGATGCAGCCCGCTCCGCTATGCTGCAAGCTGGTCTTCCTATGGCACAAGGCAGCGAGCCAAAAAACAACGTGGCCGAACTAAGCAGTGCCGCAAAAGAAATCGGTTATCCGGTCATCATTAAACCGGCGGCTGGCGGCGGCGGTAGCGGAATTCATGTAGCTTACAGCGAACAAGATCTTTATAGGGCAGCAGAAAAAATTGCCGCCTCCTCTAATGACAATGCCTTATTCTTCTTAGAAAAATATATTGCCGACGCCCGTCACATCGAAGTCCAAATTGTAGCAGACAGCTATGGCCATATTATCCATTTGGGCGAACGGGAATGTTCCTTGCAGCGTCGTAATCAAAAAGTGCTGGAAGAAGCTCCTTCTAGCGCCCTTACCCCTGCTATGAGGCAAAAAGTGGGCGAATTGGCCATCCGGGCAGCCAGCAGTGTTCACTATACTAATGTCGGAACTGTGGAATTTTTAATGGATAAAAACGGCGGGGATTTTTATTTCATGGAAATTAATCCCCGAATTCAGGTTGAGCACGGCATAACCGAAGCAGTGACCGGCATCGACCTGGTTAAGACCCAAATACAATTAGCCATTGGTGAACCCTTGTCGCTCAGGCAGGAAGATATCACATTCACCGGGCACGCCATCGAATGCCGAATCAACGCAGAAGACCCAGAAATGAATTTTCTTCCTTTCCCTGGGGAAATCACCTTTTATCACCAGCCAGGCGGCCCCAATGTTCGCGTAGACAGCGGTGTATGCACCGGCAGCGTGGTTCAGCCTTACTATGACTCTTTAATCGCGAAGGTTATCGCCCAAGGACGTACCCGCGGCGAAGCCATTCGCACTATGAAGCGGGCACTGGCGGAATTCCGTATTGAAGGCATCAAAACCACCATTGATTTTCACCGCCGCATTCTCAATAATCCGCAATTTTGCAGCGGCGATATTGACACTCAGTTTATCACCCGGCAAATGAAAATGTAATCCTAAACCGGCGGGCCCATCGGCCCGCCTTTTTATTTTCTATTTCGCATCCCGTTCCAATATCGGCCCCAAAAACTGACCAGTGTAAGAATCGGAGATAGCCACAATGTCTTCCGGCGTTCCTTTTCCCATCACCGTTCCACCGCGGCTGCCTCCTTCAGGCCCCAGATCGATAATATAATCGGCGGTTTTAATAACATCAAGATTATGTTCAATCACTACTACCGTATCTCCTCCATCGACCAAGCGCTGCAGAACTTCCAGTAGCCGATGAATATCCGCCGTATGAAGGCCGGTAGTGGGCTCATCTAAGATGTACAATGTCTTACCGGTGCTGCGGCGGGCAAGTTCCGTCGCCAATTTAACCCGCTGGGCTTCACCTCCACTTAGTGTTGTCGCCGGTTGCCCCAGCTTGATATAGCCTAAACCGACATCCCGCAAGGTTTCGAGTTTACGATGAATTTTAGGCTGATTGGCAAAAAAATCAACCGCCTCATCTACCACCATATCCAGTACCTCAGAGATGCTTTTCCCTTTATAACGCACCTCAAGGGTTTCCCGGTTATACCTGGCTCCCTTGCATACTTCGCAGGGAACGTACACATCCGGTAAAAAGTGCATTTCTATTTTTATTATACCGTCCCCCTTGCAGGCTTCGCACCGGCCTCCTTTGACATTAAAACTAAATCGGCCGGGTTTGTAGCCGCGCATTTTGGCTTCCGGTGTCTGACTGAACATTTCCCGAATGGAATCAAACAAACTAGTATAAGTAGCCGGATTAGAACGCGGTGTTCTGCCAATAGGAGATTGATCAATATCAATAATTTTGTCAATATAATCAATACCACGAATATCGGTATGCTCTCCCGGTCGTTGACGTCCTCCATGTAAGCGGCTGGTCAATCCTTTAAACAGTATCTCGTTAACCAGCGTACTTTTCCCGGACCCTGACACCCCGGTCACTGCTGTAAATACCGATAAAGGAAATTTAACCGAAATATTTTTTAGGTTGTTTTCCCTTGCTCCGACCACCTCCAGCCATTTTCCGTTGGGCTGACGCCTCGCCTTAGGCACAGGTATCTTTTTCCGTCCGCTCAAATATTGCCCCGTCACGGAGGCTTCACAGTCTTTTATCGTCTCAACCGTCCCTTGCGCAATTACATGGCCGCCATGAACACCCGCGGCGGGACCGATATCGATAATATGATCGGCCGCATACATGGTGTCTTCGTCGTGTTCTACCACTAGCAGCGTATTGCCCAAATCCCGCAGTTTTTTTAGCGTCGTCAGCAGGCGGTTGTTGTCCCGCTGGTGCAAACCAATACTGGGTTCATCCAGAATGTACAGCACTCCGACTAAACCGGAACCGATCTGGGTTGCCAACCGAATACGCTGGGCCTCACCACCGCTCAGCGTACCCGCCGCCCGATCCAGTGTCAGATAATCCAAGCCGACATTCATAAGAAAGCCCAGCCTCGCCTTTATCTCTTTTAAAATTTGTTGGGCAATCGTTTGTTCCCGGGGAGTAAGCGTAAGGGATTGGAAAAAATCCTGACATTGTGCAACCGTCAGGCAAGTAACCTGATAGATGCTTTTTCCTCCCACTTGAACCGCCAGGGCTTCCGGCTTCAATCTGGCTCCCTTACAGGAAGGACAAGGCCGGGAACTCATGTATTCTTCAATTTCTTCGCGCGACCAATCCGAGGAAGTTTCCCTATACCGCCTGTTTAACGTAGGTATCGCGCCTTCAAAAGCCGAATGGTACTGACGCTTCTCTCCATACATATTCTCATAGGAAAAAGAAAACTTTTCGTCACCAGCCCCCCACAAAATTATCTGCCGCATCTCTTCCGGCAGGTCGTTCCACACCACATATATCGTATGCCCATAACGCTCTAGAACGGCTTCCATCTGGCACATAAACCAGGAATTCGTATTTTTACTCAAAGGAGCAATGGCCCCGTCAATCAATGCTTTCGTTCCGTCCGGCACTACCAGGGACACATCGATCTCCATATTATTGCCTAAGCCCGTGCAATCCGGGCATGCACCAAACGGATTATTAAAGGAAAACATTCGAGGGGCTATTTCCGGCAAACTAATACCACAGTCAACACAGGCGAAGTTCTGACTAAACACCAGTTCCTCACCATCTACAATGGCAACGTGGACCAGCCCGTCAGTCAATTTAAGCGCTGCTTCAAGCGAGTCGGCCAGCCGCGACGCTATGCCGTCCCGTATAATAATACGATCGACTACGGCCTCAATTGTGTGTTTTTTATTTTTTTCTAATTGTACTTCGCCCACATCCATAATAGTGCCATCCGCACGTACCCGGACATAGCCGTCCCGTCGGATGGACTCGAGGATTTTCTGATGCTCGCCTTTTTTGCCCCGGACAACCGGTGCCAAAATAGATAAGCGAGTCCCCTCAGACAGTGCCATAAGCTGATCTACCATTTGCTCTACGGTCTGCTGGCTGATGGCTTTGCCGCATTTAGGACAATGTGGCCGCCCTGCCCTGGCAAATATAAGCCGCAGATAGTCATAGATTTCGGTCACAGTACCTACTGTTGACCGGGGATTGCGGCTGGTTGTTTTTTGATCAATCGAAATGGCCGGCGACAAACCTTCAATATAATCGACATCCGGCTTATCCATCTGCCCTAAAAATTGGCGCGCATACGCGGATAACGATTCCACATACCGCCGCTGTCCTTCCGCATAAATCGTGTCGAACGCTAACGACGATTTACCTGAGCCACTAAGGCCGGTAACTACAACCAACTGATCACGCGGGATTTCTACATCAATATTTTTTAAATTGTGCTGTCTAGCACCTTTTACTATAATTTTATCTTTCATTTGCTCCTCCAATAACTTTCAGCGACGCTTCTTTTTTTCTTTCTCCGGCAAATCGGCTGCCCGCTGACGAAGCTCAATAATATTGTCCCTTAGTGCGGCCGCCTTTTCAAATTCCAGCATTTTCGAGGCTTGTTTCATCTCTTTTTCCAGTTTAGCAATCAATTCATACATTTCCCGCTTACTCATAGCGTTCGCGGCTCTCGTTCGATATTCAGCAGGTTCTTCCGCCACTTTAGTGGTTTCGATGAGATCCCTTACCCTTTTTTCAATAGTCCGAGGTGTAATACCATTTCGGGTATTGTACTCTTGCTGGATTGCCCTGCGGCGATTGGTTTCGTCAATCGCCCGACACATGGAATCGGTGATGGTATCGGCATACATGATGACCCGTCCCTGCTCATTTCGAGCTGCACGTCCAATGGTCTGAATTAAGGAGGTTTCTGATCGGAGAAATCCTTCTTTATCGGCATCCAGTATGGCAACCAAAGTAACTTCCGGCAAATCAAGACCTTCCCGCAGCAAATTGATGCCGACAAGAACGTCAAACTCTCCGGCCCGCAAGCCGCGAATAATTTCTACCCGCTCCATGGTTACAATCTCCGAGTGCAAGTATTTTACCCTTACACCCATCTCTTTTAAAAATTCGGTTAGATCTTCCGCCATTTTCTTTGTCAGCGTCGTAACCAGTACCCGTTCATTTTTGTCGGCGCGCAGCTTGATTTCCGTTAGCAAGTCATCCATCTGCCCCTTAATGGGGCGCACTTCGACTTCCGGATCTAAGAGACCAGTAGGCCGGATAATTTGCTGAGCAGTCTGATTACTTGCGTTAAGCTCATAGGCCGCTGGAGTAGCAGAAACATAGATAATCTGATTTATGCGAGCCACAAACTCATCAAACGTCAGCGGACGGTTGTCATACGCCGACGGCAGACGAAACCCGTGCTCAATAAGCGTCGTTTTACGTGAGCGGTCTCCCGCATACATGGCTCTCAGCTGTGGCAGCGTAACATGGGATTCATCTATAATGATCAGAAAATCATCAGGAAAATAATCTATCAAAGTGTAGGGAGAATCTCCGGGCTTTCGTCCGGTCAGATGCCGGGAATAATTTTCTATACCGGAACAGTATCCCATCTCCAGCATCATTTCAAGGTCATACCTGGTTCTCTGCCCTAAGCGCTGGGCTTCCAACAACTTATCAGCTGCTTTCAACTCAGCTAAACGCCCCTCTAACTCTTCTTCTATGTCGGCCGCCGCTCGCAACAGGTTCTCTCTCGAGGAAACATGGTGAGAGGCCGGATATATCGCAATATGCTTACGTTCCGCTAATATTTCGCCCGTTAATGTATCAATCTCCAAAATACGTTCCACTTCATCCCCAAAAAGTTCAATACGAACCGCCTTTTCTCCGTAGGCCGCTGGGAAGACTTCAATGACATCTCCCCGGACACGGAACGTCCCCCGCACAAAATTTATATCATTACGCTCATATTGAATCGCCACCAACCGTCGCAATATTTCATCCCGATCCCTCACTTGCCCCTGCCGCACCGATAATACCAAGTTATAATAATCCTCCGGTGAACCTAAGCCATAGATGCAAGATACACTTGCCACCACAATGACATCCCTTCGCTCAAACAGGGAACTTGTCGCCGAATGTCTTAACTTATCAATTTCGTCATTAATGGATGCATCTTTTTCTATGTAGGTGTCGGTGTGGGCAATATAGGCTTCCGGTTGGTAATAATCATAATAACTTACAAAGTATTCCACCGCGTTTTTGGGAAAGAACTCCTTAAATTCGCCGGCCAACTGGGCCGCAAGGGTTTTGTTATGCGCAATCACTAGCGTTGGTTTTTGCACGGCTTCAATTACTTTAGCCATGGTAAACGTTTTACCTGTTCCGGTTGCTCCCAAGAGCACCTGCGCCCAATCACCCCGGTTTACCCCTTCCGTCAGTTTTGCAATCGCCTGCGGCTGATCGCCGGTAGGCACAAAAGGGGCAACCACTTCAAAAGGAACATTCCCATCCTGATGGGTTGTCTTAAGTTTTGGTACCATATTCATGCTAATCACCATTTTTCCTTACTATCAACTGTCTGCTGACCATAAGACTTTATTATTAGTTTACCCTATAAGTAGCTACCCTTTCCGTAATTGTACCACAGGACATATGTTCGGGCAAGTTTTCGAAAACTACATTTTTAAATTTTTAATAATTAATACTCTTTAATACTCTTATGTTATTTATTTGCAAACATTTCAAAGAGGAGTGTTTCCCTTATTAAGTAAGTTCCTAAGAATAAAGAAACAGGGCAGCCTCATCGAGGCCGCCCTGTTTCTTTATTCTTATTGAAGTTTGCTTTTAACTATTTCGATAGCCTTATCGAATTGTATATCTTTTTTCGCATCTGCCGGTAAGTCAACTACTACATTTGGCTCAATGCCAATGCCATTAATCGACCGGTCGGCCGGCGTCAGGTATTTGGCAATTGTAAGTTTGATGGCTGTGCCATCATATAAATATTTAATAGTTTGTACCGAACCTTTTCCATAGGTTTTTGTCCCTACCAAAACCCCGGCCTGTGTATCTTGTACCGCTCCGGCGACAATTTCCGAGGCACTTGCACTACCTCCGTTGACCAACACAACCAGCGGATAGGGTACTTCTTCTAAACTGGACTGCATAGTTTCCTTTTCCCCGGTTCGTGAAACTACTGATACAATAGGGCCTTTCGGCACAAGCAGGTTTGCAACTTTTATACACTCTTGCAAAAGACCGCCCGGATTATCTCTTAAATCCAAAATAAGCCCTTTCATTCCCGCCTGTTCAAGTTCCCGGTACTTATGAATAAAATCACTGCCCGTAGTTTCATTAAAGGACGAAATCCGTATATAACCAATGGAATCGGGAAGCATTTTACCTGCAACCGACTTTATTTGGATATTAGACCGTACCAGGGAATAATCTTTTACTTCCTGACCCCGGGTAATAGTTAAGGTGACTTGCGTACCGATCGTTCCCCTGATTTTGTTAACCGCCTCATCCAAGGCCATATCCTTGGTATCCAGTCCGTCAATTTTCGTAATCTGGTCGCCGCCTTTAATCCCGGCCTGCTCGCTAGGAGTCCCTTCTATCGGGGATATGACGGTTAGCACTTTATCACGAACCCCCAGTACTATGCCTACCCCGCCAAAGGAGCCTTCGGTTTCAATCATAAATTCTTTGTACATTTTAGCGTCCATATATATGGAATGGGGATCTCCCAAAGAATTAACCGCGCCTTTTACAGCGCCGTCCATAAGCTTTTCCACGCCAGTTGCTTCCACATAGTCGGACTTGATAATTTGCATTACCTCAAGAAGTTTTAACGCTCCGGTAGCGTCACCGGTTATAGTATGTAGCCAATAAAATATTCCGCCACAAGTCAAAAGAAAAGTGGCGGCCACCAGTCCGATGGCCCCCGCAATAATTTTACGCCGGTCAGACACTAATAACACCTCGCTTTTTTTAGGCGGGACTTCTACTTATAGATAAACTATATGTAGAAATCCCGCACTATATGCACTTTATGGCAAATAGCCCATGGGATCAACGGGAGAGCCGTTTTGCCGCACTTCAAAATGCAAATGCGGCCCGGTTGCATACCCAGTAGCCCCTACCAAGGCAATCACTTGCCCTTTTGAAACATGTTGGCCTTCACTCACTAAAAGCTGGGAACAATGGCCGTACAGGGTTTGAATATTGCCGCCGTGATCAATAACCACCATATTTCCATAACCGCTCCACCAGCTAGCGTCTGAGACTATACCGCCGTCGGCCGCTTTAATCGGATCACCATAATCACCTGCAATGTCGATACCGCTATGATAACGCTGTGTACCAAAAATAGGGTGCGTTCGCCAACCGTAAGGCGAGGTAATTTCTCCTTGAATCGGCCATAGCATCGAACCAGTAGAACCGGCCGACTCCGTAGTGGTACTTCCCCTCCTACGCAGCATCTCTTCTATCCGTCTTGATTCCTCTAATAAGTTTTGATACTCTCGCTCTGATTCATCCCGTTCCTGAACCGCACTTGCAAGCAAGGTTGCCCGTTCCTTTTTGCGCTGGGCGATCACTTGCTGTTTATCTTCTGCCGCCTTTTCCAATTCTACCACCGCAGCTTTGTCCCTTACAAGCTGTTCGCGTTTTTCCAGAATGAGATTTCGCTCGGCTTGAACCGTTGTTATTAAGTTAATATCCTGTCGAATGACGCGTTTAAGTATTTCCACGCGAGTAGCAAAATCGCTAAAGTCATTCGCCCCTAACAAGACATCTAAATAGCTGATTTGGCCGTTTTTATAAATATCCCTCATTCTTTTATTCAAAATCCGGCTGCGTTCAGCCAACGCGGCCTCGGTTTTCTCGAGAATTTCCGTATTAGCCTCAATTTGCTGTTCAGTAATTTTTCGTTTATCCACAATTTCTTTATATTCATTCAGGGCCTTGTCTAAGTCCTTCTGAATAGTTTGCAGTTGATTTGAAAGCGTATCTACCTGCTGCTGCGCCTGCTGTCTCCGGGACTGTTGCACTTCCATCTGCTGACGAACTTCCGATAGTTTTTCCTGCGCTTCCTCAGCCAATGCCGACCCTATACCCATTACAATAAAAAGAAAGGTGAGTCCCAGCGCCACTTGGCGCTTATATTGAAACATAAGTAACCTCCTTACACCTTCATAAACCGCCGAAGCGATATAGTACTTCCCAATGCCCCGATAGCCGTACCAGTAACAAGCAAAAACATGCTTATGCGGGTAAGAAAGGGATATTGGGGAATTAAAGGCAGGAAGGTAAGTGACTCAGTAACTTGTTGTATTAAAAGCCCATATATCTTGACTATAAGGATAACCGAAATAAGCGCTCCGCCAAAACCAAGTATCATGCCTTCAATTAAAAAAGGCCAGCGAATAAACCAATTGGTAGCTCCCACATACTTCATGATTCCAATTTCTTTTCTACGGGCAAATACAGTGATCCGTATAGTATTAGATATGATAAACAATGCCGCCAGGGCTAGAAATATAATTAGCACCAACCCAAATAACCGAATCATTCTGGTTAGAGAAAATAACTTTTCAATAACTTCCTGCCCAAATTTTGCATTCTCGACGCCTTTCATTTTACTGAGGGCACTCGCCACCAGTTTGACCTTTTCCGGCATGTCCACTTTCACTTCAAACGAATTTGGTAACGGATTCGTATCTCCCAATGCGTTTAATAGGCTCTGCTGTTCGCCCAGCCTTTCCCGAAACCGCTTAAGGGCTTCTTCCTTACCCACATAGATTACCTCGGTAACACCGGAAATTTTTGTTATTTGGGTACCGATTTGCCGCTGCTCATAGTCACTCAGATCATCTTGCAAATAGACCGTGATCTCAACTTTAGACTCTATTGACGAAGCAATTTGGTTAAGATTTAATACCATAATCAAGAATAAACCTAATATCAAAAGGGATAACGCCACCGTGCTAATAGATGCAAAACTCATTAACCCGTTATGGCGCAAAGAAGACACCGCTTCTTTTATAAAATATTCCACGGTTCTAGCTTTCATAGCCATACGCCCCCTTGGCCTGATCACGAACAATGCAACCTTTTTCGATAGCAATAACCCGTTTTTTCATTGCGTCAACAACCGGCTTGTCGTGCGTTGCCATGACTATGGTTGTCCCGCCTTTATTGATTGTTTCAAATATTTTCATGATCTCCCACGAGGTGTCGGGGTCAAGGTTGCCGGTCGGTTCATCGGCAATGACCATTTGCGGTTTGTTGACGATGGCACGGGCAATCGCTACACGCTGCTGTTCGCCCCCCGACAACTGGGTGGGATAGGTGTATGCTTTATTCCTTAGGCCAACCAAATCTAGAACATGATTCACCCGTTTTTGACTTTCCCGTCTGGACGCTTCAATTACTTCCATAGCAAAAGCGATATTATCATAAACGGTTTTATTAGGCAATAACCGGTAATCCTGAAATACTATTCCCAAGCGCCGCCTTAAATAGGGAACTTCCGCCATAGCCATTTCCCCTACATCATGACCATTCACAAAAAGCTGGCCGCTTGAGGGTATAACTTCCCGAAACAGCATTTTAATAAAAGTCGATTTTCCCGCACCACTAGGGCCTACTACAAAAACAAAATCGCCCTTTTGTATTTCGACAGAAACGTCGGAGAGGGCGATACAACCCTTACTATAAACTTTTGAAACACCAAGCATTCTTATCATAAAACCTGCTCCTCCTTTGCAAAAGAATGATCCAATTGGACAGGTCTGACCATGTAAATTTCGACCTTAAACATGAAATACCTCTTTTTATAGCCCACCTTTCTAAACTCATTCATCCTTTCTAATAGAGAATGGAGCCTGCATATATCATTACAATTCCTAATACTGACACCAGGCCAAAATACCAGCAGGCAACCTTAAAACGCCGGTGAAGACTGAGCGCATAGTAATTGTCCCGATTATTCATATCCTCCCCTTTCCATAAATAGTACAGGGATATGACAAAAATAACTAGAACAATGAGATTGCGAGTATAAAAAAATACACCTGCAGCTATAAACCCACCCCATCCCCACATATAAGGAAGAATTGCTGCAGCAATTCTTCCGCCGTCGAGGGGGGCCAGAGGAATCAAATTAAACAGATTTATAATGGCAGCTGTATAAGCCAACACAAGCAATAAAATACTGTCAGTCCAAAAATATCCGGCAAGAAAAAGTAATGCACTGAGTGTCCCTACGGCTGGCCCCCCGACAGCAACGTTTGCCGCCATTTTTGCACTCCTGGGCGGCTGTCTGAGACTAATCACCGCGCCGACAAATGGCACAAAGACCGGAACCGAGGGTCGTAACCCCACCACGTAAGCCGCTATAACATGCCCTAGCTCATGGACAAATAACACTACGATTAAGCCGACCGCAAATCTCCATCCGAAAGCCCACGCATAAAGTGCCAGCGATACCAGCATAGACCCCATCAGCATTCCGGCTGATCCCAGCTTTGCTAAGGAAGCTATACCGACAGCAAAAAGAGCAGCCCGCCGCAACAAGCGGCTGCCTAACCTAATACGCAACCACAGCCCCATACTACCCCTCCACATATAAAGACCCGCTTAAACATATGTTTAGGCGGGTCTTTATATGTGGAGAGAAAAGCTATTTAGCGTTTTTTCGGCTAATAACCTTTTTTGCAGCACTGACAATATCCGAGGCAGTAAGATGGTATTTTATTAGTAGATCCCTAGGAGTACCGGACTCGCCAAATACGTCAAGCACACCAACCCGTTCCATAGGAACCGGGTAATTTTCAACCAGAACTTCGGCAACCGCACTGCCAAGTCCGCCATAAATACTGTGTTCTTCGCAAGTTACAATCGCACCAGTTTCCCGCGCGGCCGCAACCACAGCCTCACGATCAATAGGTTTTATGGTATGAATATTAAGCACTCTGGCCGTTACTCCGGATTTGATCAATTCCTCAGCTGCCAAGCGGGCTTCCGGCACCATGACCCCCGTAGCAATAAGGGTAACGTCTTTTCCTTCTGCCAGTTGTACCGCTTTCCCATAACAAAACGTATAATCACTGCCAAAAACATCCGCCACGCTCATACGCCCGAGCCGGAGATATACCGGCCCCTGATGCTCAGCGGCAAAAGCGACTGCCTGATGAGCTTCGGTAGCATCAGCCGGAACAATCACCGTCATATTGGGGATAGTCCGCATTAGGCTGATGTCCTCAATGGCCTGATGGGATGCCCCATCTTCTCCCACCGTCAGACCGGCATGAGTAGCGGCAATTTTCACGTTTAAGTTAGGATAGCAGATGGAATTACGAATTTGTTCGTAAGCCCGTCCGGTCGCAAACATAGCAAAGCTCGAAACAAACGGAGTTTTTCCGGCCGCGGCTAGGCCGGCCGCCGTTCCCAGCATATTTTGTTCGGCAATTCCTACGTTGAAAAACCGTTCCGGATGCGCTTTCGCAAACAGATTGGTTTTAGTCGATTTTGATAAATCCGCATCAAGTACAACAATATTTTTATTTTTTTCCCCCAGCTCACGAAGTGCTTCGCCGTAGGCCTCACGTGTTGCTTTACCCATTCTTCTCACAACCCCCTAATCGTTCATTTCTGCCAAAAACATCTCGCACTCTTCGGCTGAAGGTGCTTTTCCATGCCAGTCAACTGCATTCTCCATCTTGCAGACGCCTTTGCCCTTAACGGTAGTCGCCACAATCATCGTAGGTTGACCTTTTACCGACTTAGCCGTCTGAATGGCCTGGTAAATCTCTTCATAATCGTGCCCGTCGATTTCAAGAACGTTCCAGCCAAAGGCCCGCCACTTCTCTGGAACTGGCAGCGGCGACATGACTTCCGATACCGGACCATCTATTTGTAAGCCATTATGGTCTACAAAGGCGGTAAGGTTATCCAGTTTATAATGAGAGGCAAACATGGCAGCCTCCCAGACTTGTCCTTCCTCCAGTTCGCCATCCCCTAAGAGCGCATATACACGATAATCCTTATTATCAATCTTTCCGGCCAAGGCCATGCCATTCGCCGCACTTAACCCCTGGCCTAAAGACCCTGTTGACATATCCACACCCGGAATATTCTTCATTTCAGGATGACCTTGGAGCCTGCTGTTTATTTTGCGTAAAGTCATGAGTTCTTCTTGCGGAATAAAGCCCTTCTCTGCCAAAGTAGAATATAAAACCGGTGCTGCGTGCCCTTTGCTCAGCACAAACCGGTCTCGGTCGGCAGCCGCCGGATTGTTCACGTCCACCTTCATTTCCGCAAAATACAAGGTAACCAAAATGTCCGCCGCCGATAGAGAGCCTCCTGGATGACCCGATTTTGCCTCGGTTATCATTTTTACAATGTTCATCCTAACGGAGCGGGCACGTTTAGACAACTCGCTCAGTTTTTCCCCCGGTAATTTCGTTGTCATACATAATCCTCCTTCTGCATGTAACATGCTACATCAATTTATATGTAAAGCCTTCACCCATTACCTCATGGGCATCTGCTACGATAACAAAGGCATTGGTATCTATACTTTGCACAATCTCTTTTACCCGGATTACTTCCCCGGTAGCAACCACACAAAATAACACTTCCCGCAACTGTCCGCTATAGCCGCCTTTTCCCTGAAAGAAAGTCACTCCCCTGTCAAGCTGTGCCATAATTTCTTTTGCCACTGCGTCACAATGATTGCTAACAATCAAAAAGACCTTCGCCGAACTTGGACCTTCTTGTATGTAGTCAATAATATGGCTGGTTAAAAACAAAGATATCAAAGCGTACAAAGAAATTTCCGCACTTTCAAAGGCAATACCCGCCACGGCAATAACAAAGAAATCCACCAGTAAAAGAGCCTGACCAACACTGATTTTAGTTAATTTATTTATAATAGCCGCCGCCAAATCAGTACCTGCCGTAGTCCCGCCGAAGCGGAACACTAAACCCATCCCAATACCGCTCACTACACCGCCGTAGAGTGAACTCAACAAGAGATCATGGGTTAACACCGGAGTAAAAGGGGCGGTTATATCAATAAACACGGATAATAGTGCCGCACCATAGAGCGTTCGTATACCAAAATTACCGCCTAATACTTTAACACTTGCTAAAAATAGAGGAATATTCAAAGCCAGCATGGTGGCACCTACCGGCAGCCCTAATACATAGTGCAGAACCATAGCCATACCGCTTACCCCGCCGGCCGCCACCTTGTTAGGTATCAGAAACATATTAAGAGCAACCGCCGTGAGTAAAGTGCCTACCGCTATTCCGGTATACTTTTTGAACCACTTTGCTGTCATTGCTATCCCCTCTTTCGACTTTCAATCAAGGACAGCGCCAGTTCGGCATTACGAAATGCTTTATTCTGTAAATCCCGCATATGTTCTTTTCTAATATTGTTCGTCGTACTAATCTCAGACCACCGTTCTTTAACCCGGCGCATCAGTTCCTCGACAGTCACCGTATGCAAGGCCCCCGCCTGGCTGTCTCCAATACTTTCGAGAAATCGGTCTATTTTGGGATCATAGGACACTCCTATAAGCGGTACCTGCATTACCGCAGCAAAAATTAACGCATGAAGCCGAATACCAATCAACATGTCCAAATTTCCCATAAGCGACAAGAACTCAGTAGTAGTTAACTCTTCTTCCAGCAAAACGGCCTGATGCCTCATTTTATCTTTAATAATTTGCGAGACCCTAAAATCGTCAGGCCACTGCATCGGCAAAAAAACGATTTTGGCGCCGAAATCCTGCACAATTTCATCCAACACGGCCGCCATAACTTTTTTATAATGCGCCCAATCTTTCCACTCACGTGCCGACACCCCAATCAGAGGCCCTACCCCTTCCAGATTGTAGCGTCGAAGCAAATCCCGCCCAAATCCTAGGTCAACAGGATGCAACGCTAAAACAGGGTCTGCCGTAACGTAGATAGGCGGTTTTGTCACTCCCAATGCCTTTAGTTCATCACAAGAAGCCTCTTCCCGCACCGTAATAAGATCAACTTTATTTCCGATATATTTCATAGCCGCCTTGGCTAAACTTCCCCGTACCGGTCCAATCCCTTGGGCATACAGCATAACCGGCAAGCCTATTTTTTCCGCCAATAGCATAATACTTAAATAATAATATAAACTACGGTCACTGGTAACATCCTGGAGCAAACTGCCTCCGCCGCTCACCAGCAAGTGACTATTGGCCATGATTCGAATAATTTCAGGATAATTCAACCTGTATACGGCATCTACTCCGTGACGTTTCCTGGTTTCCTCCGGATTGCCGGATATAACCGTTATCTTAACCTCAGGATCCACTGCGGTAAACGCTTCAATCATCGCCGTCAGCATCGCCTCATCGCCGGCGTTTGCAAACCCGTAGTAGCCGGAAATTACGATTTTACTCATCAATGACAGGTCTCCTTCCCAGTAAAAAGGACAAATAATGCAGTACTTGTACCGCTATTACCGCCAAAAGACCAATCATTGCTCCAGTAACCATGCCTTCCACTCCACGGACTAGAGACATGCTAATCGGAGTTCGAATATGTGCAAACGTTTCGACAAGTGATCCCTGCCCTACTGTGGCTATGATTACAAGCACATAGTGGCTAAACCTCGGCCATTTCCGGTATAAAGACATTACCGCCAATATAAAGGCAGGATGGCCAATCAAAAATTCTTTCTCCCTCGGTCTGGCATACATAACATTTTCCAGAAAAGTTCTTAGCTTTATTTCAATTCCCGGCACAGGAACCCCGGCAGTGTGTCCTGACCGCCCGAGATAAACCCAGCCGGCTAACGCCATAATCGCTACCCCCACCAACGTCTTTACATAGATAGGGTAGTTAAGAATTTTCTTTAAGTTATCCATCATATCCGGCCGGTTGTTCGCTTGGCTGGCAAAAAGCTCAAAGCGAGGGAAATAGGTTAATGTAATCAGTATCAACGGCAACACAAAGGTAAGTTTTACGCCCCGGAAAATCTCTATTTCCAACAAAAAACGGATGTCTCCAAGTATTGCGCCAACATAGAAACCTCCAACCAAAGACAGCGCTGTCGTAATAACCAATCCGCCGAACCCATCTATAAATATCCTCATCAAAGAGGAACCGGCGTAGGGCCTTTTGTGTTTCCACCGATCAAGCTGCCAAGTCATAGCCAGCACAGGAAAAACGGTTGCGCTGATTAAGGCTACCATCTGCCGCGAAAGGGTCCCCCCACCTTTCAGTATAGGAAGAACCAAAAGCACCGATAGTGCTATAAGCAGTAGATACTGTACTCTTGCCGAAAACGGTTTTATTAGTGTCAACAGCAATACTCCGGCCGCCACCGCACCGATCGTAATAAACGCCAGCAACCAAAGGTTGGGATAATATACTTGAAATACGCCGGCCCGTCCGGTCGTAAACCCGCGATCCAGTATAGTTTCTTTTATCCCTCCCACATATTTTAGATTGGTGTCAATCAGAGACAATCCTGGTTCCGGTTTATCATATTTTCGAATTAGGTTCACTCGAATATTTCGCTCTTGATCAACCGTTATAGCCCAGCGATGAATGGCCTCATCCATTTTTAACTTAGGCTGTTCATCTTTTGGAATGACATAAACTCTAGCGGAGTTATATCCATTTGCCGCAGCCAATTCTAACAATCCATCCTGTTTTAAGAATTGAAGTTGCATAGGATTTTCAATCATATATAAGGTCTGATTTTTTTGACGCATTTGTTCCGCGGTAACCGGTAACTGACCTGGATAACCGAGTACGGCATCACCTACTGGCATAATCCCTGTAATAGTATTAAAAGGCTGCATCCGTTCAAAAACAGCCGCAACATCCGAAGGTTTTACATTTGTAAAATTGCTAGGCCGAGCCACGATATTATAGCCGTATCCGCTAACCGTTTCCATTTCTTGAGTAGACAGGCCGAGATTCTCTTTGTACAGTTTTTCATAGCTTGCTGCTACGGCTAGTCCCCGTTTACTGCCGGCAAACGCCACATCCTGAACACGATTAGTCCCGAGACGGCGCATAAGGTCGGCTTTCACTTCTTCAAATTGTCGTAACCCTCCCGGTACGGCCTCGTCCGCAACTATGTACACATCGGACGGTAAAATCGGAACATTTTTCCCATTATCGGCGTATACACCGGTTCGATAACGCCCTAAAAGCTCAGCACCAGGTACAACGGTAAGTTTACCGCTTTTCTCCAACTTTTCCAGGGTAGTATCATATACGGCCAGCGAATTGATACCCGCATCCTTAAATTGCTGCATTAAAAGAGCTTCCGGAACGCCCTCGGATTGAGCCAGGGCTGTAATATCCTCATAGTCAAGAACAAGCTCAACGGTTGAATTGTTAACTTCAACCAAGTGGCGCTGCCACCCCACAACCAGAGCCGCCAAAAAACCAATACCGATGAGCATCAGTAAAATACGATTGTATTTAAATTTAGTCAAGCCTCTCTCCACCTTGCCCTATATTACCAAGATTCTAAGTTTGGCACTTTTATTTTACCTGGTAAACCTCTTTATTAAAGGTCTTGCGCTATTTACTCTGGTTATCCGCAAAGACAGTCACTTTTCCTTGCTCCATGCTTATATTTGACACCGCAACTCCAAAAGGAAGTTTTTTTAAGTCAACAAGCGGAATTTCTGTTAAAGCTATACCACCGATTTTTCCCACAAGGGTATGATTTATTAAAAAGCGATCGGTTACAAATTTTATTTTTTGGTTATCCGCCGCCACACGCCCTTCTAAAGTAACAGCTAAACTAGCTATGCCGCCAATACCAAACTCCGCGTTTACTTTCACTTGCCCGCCATCCACGGTAACAACGGCATTTTTTACACCCTTTACCGACTGGTTAAGAAAACGGCTAAGTTCTTCTTGGCTTAGAACAGCAGTCATCTCAACATTTCTTGCTGACTTAACTACTAGTTGCCTGTTTACTAGCAGGGCCTGTTGATCCAGCCTCACATCGGTCAGCACGGCGTCCAGCTCATCGAACATAATCTTGTCAAGTTTTGCCCCTTGTGCTTTTATGGCAACACGGTCAAATTGTCCGGTAACCATAGCCAGCGCTGGTCGTTTTTCAATCGTGGCCGCCACTTGATCGGTACCTACTATTCCAATCATGCTTCTTGCTATGAAAATGCTTACCAGCCACGGCAAAAGGAGCTCCGAGGCAATTACCGCCACGACGATTACTCCAAGGCCCCATTTTAGCCGCTTATTCATACTGAGAACGCCTCCCTACTTTTCGGCACTCTTTTCCTGTTTTAAAAAGGCTTCAATAAACTCGGCAAGTTCTCCATCCATTACTGCCTGAACATTACCCGTTTCCGCCCCGGTACGATGATCTTTTACCAAATTGTACGGGTGAAATACATAAGACCGGATCTGGCTGCCCCACTCTATCGCTTGATAGTCGCCGCCCAGTTCGCCCTTTTTATCCTCTTGCTTCTGACGTTCCAGTTCAAACAGCTTCGCTCTAAGTAACCGCATACATTGCTCGCGGTTCTGAATCTGTGAACGTTCATTTTGGCATTGCACCACAACTCCTGTGGGTACATGCGTCATCCGAACCGCTGAGTCGGTTTTATTAATATGCTGTCCACCGGCTCCCCCTGCGCGGAAGGTATCCACTCTGACGTCCGCCATATCAATATTTACTTCAATGGTATCATCAATCTCAGGCATGACGTCAACCGCCGCAAAGGAAGTATGCCTCCGGGCCGAAGCATCAAAAGGCGAAATACGTACCAACCGGTGCACACCTTTTTCCGAACGCAAATACCCGTAAGCGTTAGTACCAGAGATTAGGAGCGTAGCACTTTTTACCCCAGCCTCATCTCCAGCCAGAAAGTCCATAGTATCAACCTTATACTTATTTTTTTCCGCCCACCGGACATACATCCTAAGAAGCATCTGCACCCAATCCTGCGCTTCCGTGCCTCCTGCCCCGGCGTGCAACGTCACGATCGCGTTATTTGCATCATATTCTCCCGACAACATAAGCGTTATATCCAGTTGATCCAACTCACTGCCCAGAGCCATTATACACTCTTGCACTTCGGGATAAACGCTCTCGTCGTTCTCATCCATCCCCAATTCCCAAAGAATCGTGGTATCGGCAAGGCGGTTTTTTAAATCAAAATACTGACCTACACTTTCTTTCAGCCGGGTTAACTGCTGCATAGTTATTTGAGCCGCATCCGGATTATCCCAGAAATTCGGAGCCGCCAGTTTATGCTCCAACGCCGCAATTTCAAGTTCCTTTGCGGCTACGTCAAAGAGAAACCCTCATTTCATCTAATCTCTCCGCTAGTTCCTCCAATGGTTTTCGTAAATCTTCCAGTAACACTCGCATCCCCCTAACATTTTATTCAAAGAAGTATTCACTCATACAAAGATGTTTATTTTCCACAACATTTTTTGTATTTTTTCCCGGAACCGCAAGGACAAAGGTCATTACGGCCGGTAGTGTCATTATTAACAACAGGCGCTTTAACCGCTGCCTCTTCCCCGTGGTTGGCCTGCGCATGTTGTAAATGGTCTTCCGGCTGCGTGATAATATTTACCCGGTAAATATAATGGACAATTTCTTCCTGAATAATATCAATCATTTGTTGGAACATATCGTAGGCTTCAATTTTGTACTCAATCAGCGGGTTTTTCTGCCCATAGGCCCTAAGACCAATGCCTTCCCGCAGCATATCCATGGCATCTAGATGCTCCATCCATTTGCCGTCTACCACTTTCAGCATAACAACTTTTTCTAATTCCCGCATATTATCCGAACCAAATACGTTCTCGCGAAGATCGTACCCCTTGGCAGCTGCTGCTACAAGGGCCTCACGTAATTCCACCCGGCTCAAATTGCTGATAACTTCTTGTTTTAGCTCGCCTTGAGGCGCGAAAGAGCCTTCCGCATAATCAATAAGCCCTTTAACATCCCATTCTTCTGAATACACTTTTTCATTCGCGTATAAGTCCATTCCCTGATCGATCAACTTCTCAATCATGGAAAAGATGTTTTCCCTCATAGATCCGCCCATCAAAATCTTACGGCGCTGGCCATAAATTACTTCACGCTGCTGATTCATGACATCATCATATTCCAGTACGTGTTTCCGAATGTCAAAATTGCGGGCTTCAACCTTTTTCTGAGCCTGTTCAATCGAACGAGTGATAAGGCTATGTTCAATAGGCTCATCTTCCTCCATGCCTAGCTTTTCCATCACTCCGGCAATGTTATCCGATCCAAAAAGCCGCATAAGATCATCTTGAAGAGATAAATAGAACCTAGTTGAACCTGGGTCGCCCTGGCGACCGGCCCGGCCACGCAGCTGATTGTCGATACGACGGCTTTCATGACGTTCAGTCCCAACAATATGTAGACCGCCAATCGCACTTACTCCCTCGCCCAATACAATGTCGGTACCACGGCCAGCCATATTCGTGGCTATGGTTACAGCCCCGCGCTGCCCGGCCTGAGCAATAATCTGTGCTTCTTTTTCATGGTACTTGGCATTAAGCACGTTATGCGGCACGCCTTGCTTCTTGAGCAAATCGCTGAGCTCTTCGGACTGGACGATAGATGTGGTCCCCACTAGCACCGGCTGCCCTTTGGCGTAACGTTCTACAATATCTTTGATAACGGCTTTATATTTCGCCTGTTTATTTTTATAAATCACATCAGGCAAATCTTCCCGGACTACCGGCATATGCGTAGGAATAACAATGACATCCAAGCCGTAAATTTTGCGGAATTCTTCTTCCTCCGTCTTGGCAGTTCCGGTCATTCCGCTCAATTTGCTATACATTCGAAAGTAATTCTGAAAGGTAATCGAGGCGAGTGTCTGACTTTCCCGCTCAATTTTTACGCCTTCTTTAGCTTCAATCGCTTGATGTAGGCCGTCTGAGTAACGACGGCCAAACATTAGGCGCCCGGTAAACTCGTCAACAATAATAACTTCGCCGTCTTTTACCACATAATCGCGGTCCCGCTTCATTAAAGCATGCGCCTTCAATGCCTGATTGAAATGATGCGACATCTCCATGTTTTCGCTTTCATACAGGTTTTTCACATTGAGCAGCTTTTCCGCCTTGGCAATACCGCTCTCCGTAGGTGCTACGGTATGAGCTTTTTCGTCCACGGTATAATCTTCCGTCTCTTTCAGCTTAGGTACTACCTTGGACAGTATAAAATACAGTTCAGTGGATTTTTCCCCCGGCCCGGATATAATCAGCGGTGTACGAGCTTCATCAACCAATATGCTGTCCACTTCATCCACAATTGCATAGTTGAGCGGACGCTGAACCATCTGGTCCGGGTGGATTACCATGTTATCCCTGAGATAATCAAAACCAAATTCGTTATTCGTGCCATAGGTAACATCGGCGCTATACGCCATCTTGCGTTGGTTAAAATCCAAACCGTGGACAATCAAACCAACACTAAGTCCAAGATACTGATATACTCTTCCCATCCACTCACTGTCGCGTTTTGCCAGATAATCATTAACGGTAACCACATGAACGCCTTTTCCGCTCAGGGCATTTAGATATACCGGCAAAGTTGCGACCAGCGTTTTTCCTTCACCGGTACGCATCTCTGCAATATTGCCGCCATGCAAAGTAAGGCCGCCTAATAATTGTTCATCAAAGTGCCTCATGCCCAGCACGCGTCGGGAAGCTTCGCGTACAACAGCAAATACTTCCGGTAAAATATCCTCTAAAGTTTCGCCAGCTTCAAGGCGTTCCTTAAACACAAGGGTTTTAGCAGCAAGCGAATTGTCGCTTAAACGTTGGATATCAGGTTCAAACGCATTGATCGCTTCCACATATTTCATTAAGCGTTTGATTTCCCGTTCATTATCATCACCAAATAATTTTTTTAGGAACCTTAACAACCGGTATCATCTCCTTTATGCCTATCTTAAAATTTTAGCAGAATGCCTCCGATAAGTCAAAATGTGGCTGGTTTTTGTTTTCCAGATAGTACTTCCCTTGCCTTGCTAGGATTGTTCCAGAGAATAAAATGTGACCGTCCGCTATGAATAAAGTCTGTAGAATCAGGGCATGACTAAGAAGTATAACCTGATTTTTAGCAGGAGGGATTTGCCTTGACTATATTGGATCTCGCCGCTCATATTGCCGATATGAAACATATTGACTACGAAAACACGCTGGCTGTTGCTTGTTTACTAGAATTATTATGTGAAAAAGGCTTTCTGTCTAAAGAAGAGTTTGCCGCTAAAGCATTAGACATGGACCAGGCCAGTCTCGCAGAAATATTACTCAAGCGCCGCTCTACTCTTTAATACCTACTTGCCTTGCTGACAAGAAAAACCGGGGAGTTCTCCCCGGTTTTTACTTTATAGCGCAGGTTCGATTAGCCCGTAGTTTCCGTCTTTGCGGCGGTACAAGACATTTACATCTTCGGTTTCCGCATTTGTAAATACAAAAAAATCATGATTAATCAGGTTCATTTGCAAAATAGCTTCCTCTGTGGTCATCGGCTTAACGGCGAATCTTTTTGTTTTAACAATCTTATACTCGTCCACATCTTCGTCATGTCCGCTGGCAACTGCCTCACTTTTGACTATACCACTCCGCAGTTTTCGAGAAATTTTCGTTTTATACTTTTCAATTTGCTTTTCCAGCTTTTCAATAACAAGATCAATGGATGTATACATATCAGTAGTTGACTCTTCACCCCGAAGCAGCATCCCGTTTACCGGTACTGTCACTTCAACTATATGACGACCTTTCTCCACAGTCAATACTACCGCTATGTCATTTAGAGCTTCAAAGTGCTTGGTGATTTTGCCTACACGTTTTTCAACATAATCTTTTAACGCCGGTGTAATTTCGATATTCTTGCCTCGAACAATTATAGCCATAACCCCAGCTCCTTTCAGAATCTTACTTAGTATTATTCCCTGCAAAGGGAAAAATTCCTGTCTGAAAATTGTTACAGCTAAAAATAATAATACGCCTCTAAAATTCAAAACCCGGCCAGGTTTACCTAGCCGGGAAGTTAATTACAGTTTGGTTACATTCGAAGCTTGCGGCCCGCGAGCGCCTTCAACGATTTCAAACTCTACCTGTTGACCTTCAACCAAGGTCTTGAAGCCTTGATCCTGAATCGCGGAAAAGTGAACGAAAACATCGCCACCATCTTCTCTTTCAAGGAAACCATACCCTTTTTCCGCGCTGAACCATTTTACTTTGCCGATCATTTACAAAATTCCTCCTAACAGTATACTGCAAGTCACTACGTGATGCAAAAACTACTATAGCATAACTGGATAATGGTGTCAATGCTGACGAACCCCTACACACTCTATAGTATCTTCGAAAGGAAGGCTTTTGTCCGTTCCTCCCGAGCATTTGTAAAGAAATTCTCCGGTGTCCCTTCTTCCACAATACGCCCTTCATCCATAAAAATAACCCGGTCTCCCACTTCACGGGCAAAGCCCATTTCATGAGTTACAACCACCATTGTCATTCCTTCTCGCGCTAACGCTTTCATAACATCCAGCACCTCATTGATCATTTCCGGATCAAGCGCCGATGTCGGTTCATCAAACAGCATAACCTTAGGACGCATCGCCAGTGCCCGGGCGATTGCCACCCGCTGCTGCTGTCCTCCTGACAGTTGTTCTGGATAAACCTCCGCCTTATCTGAAAGCCCGACCTTATTTAAAAGATCGTGGGCAATGCTTTCCGCTTCTGAACGGGTAATTTTACGCACTTTCATCGGTGCTAATATAATATTTTCCATCACGGTCTTATGCGGAAAAAGATTAAACCGCTGAAATACCATACCCACTTCGGTACGAACTTTATTAATATTAGCCTCACCGGTAAGAGGGATGCCATCGACTATAATTTCACCTGAAGTAGGTTCCTCAAGATAATTCAGGCAACGAAGCAATGTACTCTTCCCTGAACCACTCGGACCGATGATAACAACAACTTCTTTTTCTTTTATTTCGGCATTAATGCCTTTTAAAACGTGCAGCTTGCCAAAATTCTTATGTATCTCTTTAATGCTTATCATCAATCTTGTACCTCCGTTCAAGATAATCTACCAGCCGTGATATCGTCAGCGTCATCGCCAGATAAATTACGGCTACCG